>Ga0307492_10000277_pt1 | contig 22150 bp, 21 predicted proteins | sample SI3LmetaG_FD_202365 | JGI IMG/M metagenome (GOLD analysis project Ga0307492, IMG submission 202365) | Sea-ice brine microbial communities from Beaufort Sea near Barrow, Alaska, United States - SI3L | ecosystem: Environmental > Aquatic > Marine > Coastal | place: USA: Alaska | collected 2017-05-06 | reverse complement strand
TAGCAGCATCTCCATGCACTAAAATTGGTAGAATTTTAGAATTGTCTCCGTGGTATTTTTTATCAATTTTTGCTCTGGCAATACCTTCAGCAACACCATCTACGGTTTCTAGGTGAGAGGGGTTTGGTACCAAATTCATTTTGATACTATTTCCGCTTTTATAGGTTTTGCTTAGTGTTACTCCTAAATGGTATTTAACATCTCCATCTAAGTCTTCATCTTCAAAATCTTTTCCTTCAAATTCGTTAAACAATTCACGAACTGGTTTTTTAAAGATATTTACTAAGGCGTTTAAACGACCACGATGCGCCATTCCTAAAACACATTCTTTTACACCGTATTTTTCGGCTGCATCACGTAGTAAAACACTTAATCCAGGGATTAATGCTTCACCACCTTCTAAAGAGAAACGTTTTTGACCAACATATTTAGTTTGTAAAAAGTTTTCAAACCCTACAGCTTGATTTACTTTTTGTAAAATGTATTTTTTAGAGTCGACATTGTATTTTGATGAATTATCGTTTAGGTTTAAACGATTTTGCCACCACTTCAATTCTTCTGGATTTCTCAAATACATATATTCAACACCAATAGAGTTACAATAAATGTTTTCTAAGTGCTGAATGATTTCTGCTAAAGATTTTGGGCCAATGCCTAAAAAGTCTCCAGCATTAAAAACGGTAGCTAGATCATTTTGCGTTAATCCAAAAGTTTCTAACTCAAGAGTAGGAGTGTATTTTCTTCGATCTCTTACTGGGTTCGTTTTGGTAAATAAATGTCCACGTGTGCGGTATCCATTTATTAAATCTATTACTAAAAACTCTTTGCGAACTTCTTTAGGTATTTTTGTAGAAACTTCTTCATCATCTGTTAACGAGTAGTTCTCATTGGCTAAATCATACCCTTGAAAAAAACTCCTCCAACTAGGTTCTACTGCGTCAGGATTTATTAGGTATTGCTCGTATAGATCGCCAATAAAACCTGTGTGTGCTGCATTTAAGAACGAAAATTTGTCCATATATTTATATAATACTTTGTGTGTAAGAAGATAACTTGAGCAAAAATACAACTTTTGCTAAAAAGGGGCTTTCTTTTTTACTTTATTTAAGAGAAAATTTATTTCTTTTTTTTTTGAAAAAAGTTTGGCAGTTTTCGAAAAAGATTTATATTTGCACTCGCAAAACGAATAGTCTTGCAAACTCCTCCTTAGCTCAGTTGGTTAGAGCATCTGACTGTTAATCAGAGGGCCCTAGGTTCGAGTCCTAGAGGAGGAGCTTAACAACAAAAGCCTTTACAGAAATGTAAAGGCTTTTTTGGTTTAAATAGGTTAAACGGTTCTGTCGAATCTACCAAATATAATTATAAAAGTTTGATTTGAATCTTGATTTACGAAGCTAATGATATAAATGATTTATAGGTTGAATTTTCAGGATTCAACAGTTGATTTTTCTTTATCATTCTAACTACTTCTATGCCTGATATGGTTCTCTTTGCAGATTTAAATTCTTTAATTCTTAAACCTAGCATTATACGCCATTTTATCATTCGATGATCTTGTTCTACAATATTATTTAAGTACTTGCACTGCCTTATTTTTATATTTGAATAGTTTCTCCGATTGTATAGTTTTATCGCAGCTGTGTTCGCCCCACTCTTATCAATGTTTATGAGTTCTGGCTTAGAATTACTTTCTGTCGCTTTTATTAAAAATCTTTGTGTGGATATGCGTTGTCTTCTCTTTGTTAAAAGGAAACCCACGGTATTTCCTTCTTTATCAACTGCTCTGTACAAATACCTCCATTGCCCTTTTACTTTAACATAAGTTTCATCCATTCTCCATCTTTTTCCAACTATTTTCTTCCTTTTTCTGAATTGCTGTTCAACAAAGGTGTGAACTTAAATACCTACCTTTGAATAGTAGCATGATCCACTTTTACACCTCTAATTGACATTAATTCTTCTACATCTCGGTAGCTTAAACTGAATCTTAATTTGAAGTAAACTGCTTGAAGAATAATTGATTTGGGAAACAATGACCTTTGAACATCTATTTGGAGTAAATATATATGATATAAGTTTTGCTTACCTAAGATGCGACAGAACCGTATTAGCTATCTATATTTATTTCGCTTAGAAATTAAAACAACTAAAAAAAAGGGGACTCAATAATTATTGAATCCCCTTTTTTTTTAGCTCCAGATTCTCACGCGATATATTCGAGTGATGAAAAATGGATTGGCACAGATCAAAGCTGCGTCATTAATCCATTTCTGGAAGACCAGTTTTTCCTTTTCTTGGAGCGTATGATGTATGTAATATCTTCCAACCATCACTAGTGTTAACCCAAGTTGAAGACCCTCTAGTTGCATATGAAACAGTTTCATTCGTTTTTGTTACTATATATGCGCCATCAGCTTCAAATGTGATGATAGCTGTTTTCATGTCTGGAGAAAAGTGTGTTTTCATATTAGAAAATTCAAAGCCATCCCAAGTGATTGGAGCAGTCTTAGTAACATCTTCTTTCGTGTACACATAAAAAGGATTTAAATTTGAATCTCCTGTAGTAACTGTAATTTCTGGATGCTCAAATTTTTTGTAAGATTCATAATCGCCAGATATTTGTGCTTTTTGTATCGCTTTTTGATTCGCCATAATTTTTTCGCTAATACTTGATGCTTTTGTCTTTGCGTAATATATTTGGGCGTATTTCATATATGGAGAAGAAAAACTACCAAAATCAACTGCTTTAAGTTGTGTTTTTAATGCATTTTCATAATCCCCCATGGAAGCATAATGCTCAGCCATTGAGTCATATGAATTTGGTCCAGCATGCATGTTTTGAGACATTTTAACATGTTTCATTGCTTCGATTTCGTTTTTTCCCCCGTAGGCACCGTTCATGTATCCATAAGACATCATATTGTGTGCAGACGATGCATAGGCAGGGAATTTTTTAGCAAAAACCCTAAAAGAATTAAAATCTTTGGTAGATGTTGCCATGTAATTAAGTAATGGACTCTTTGGAAATTTACTTACAAGGCTCGTTTCTAAAGATTCTCTGTCGTCTGAAGAAGCGGACATATAATCATGCCATCCTTTTTCTTCTGCGGTTAGTTTAGCGATGTTTATTTCTTTAAGTTTTTGTGCTCTACTTCCCCATTTTGGATTCGAACTACTTATAAATGCTAAGGTTAGTTTCGCAGAACCACAATCTTTGTCTAATAGTAAAGCTGAATTTGCAGCGCCAAAAGCGGCCATGTATTCTAAATTCATAGCGTATTCTATAGCTTGGTTAGCAACAAGGCTTGCTTTGTTGTTACAGGACGAGTCTTTAATCCATTGCGCACTTAAAGCCATTGTGAAACATAAAGCTACAAGAGTTAAGAGATTTTTCATGATTTTTTTTATTTAGGTTATGAGTGATACTAGTTATCAAAACAAATATACCAAATTAGTTGCGATACACAACTAATTTTGTAAATTTGTTTTGATTTAAGAGTTATAGACTTTTATAAATAGGAAGAAACCTTGTTAGCGTTTAATTATAGGGGCTTTTTATGAACAATAGTATAATATTAAGACTATAGGCTTATTGTGTTAATTTTTATACCTTTACAACGTGTAATAATGCACCTAAGAATAAAAGTACTTTTTACAAAATATTTATCGTGAGTTTAAAACATCCCCGCACTTGTGCCATAGCAAAATCTATTAGTATTCTAGGTGATAAATGGTCTCTTCTTATATTAAGAGATGTTATTTTGCACAAAAAAACGAGGTTTAAAGAGTTTAAAAATTCGAAAGAAAAAATAGCGACTAATATTCTTTCGAATAGATTAAAATCTCTAATGGAGGAGGGTCTTCTTGAAAAACTGAACCCTTCAGGCTCAAAAAAAAGCACGCGTTATATCGCTACTACTAGAGGGATTTCGACACTGCCAGTTATCATGGAGTTGTATTTATTTTCTATTGAATCAATAGATGAGTATGAGTTAGATGAATCTCAAATAAATATTAAATCTCAGATTAGTGAAAATCGTAATTTGTTTGAAGAAAAAAGAAAAGCAGAATATCTTGCTTTCATTGAAGAGTTATCTGAATTAAAAACGGAGTAAGCGATACAACCTCTGCTTAGACTAATTTTATGTTCCGTTTCTAGATTTTTTTTATTCATTCAGCCACTTCTAAACCTTTTAAATCATCTATAATGTGGTTTAAAAGAATCTTTTTTAAACCTGATAAAAAGGGGGTTGTCGTTTTAAAACCAATATTAGTTTTAAAACGAAACTAATATTGGTTTGTGTATATTTGAAAATAACTTAAAATGTATTTACAATGAAACACACATTGTTAATGTTATTTGCTTCATTTCTAATTTTACTCATCCCTATAGTTAATGCTAGATGAACGTGTACATCTGAAAGTCCTGGAATTAGTGTGTTCCCTTTTCCATCTATAATTGTAGCCCCTTTTGGAGCATCAATCTGCCTCGCTATATTTACAATCAAATTTTCTTCAATTAAAACACTTATATTATTAGTAAGCTGAGTGCTTGTTCCATCCCAAATATTGATGTTTTTAATCAAAATTGAATTTTGAGCACTTACATTGGAATTTAAAAAGGATAGCGTAAATAGAAGAAGTATATATTTCATAATATATTATTTTAGTATCTATGGATGTTTTAATGAGCTTAAATATAGAGTGTTAATCTCAATAAACTCTATGATCCCTCTTAATAATCAAGTTTTTGTTTTTTCATTGCTCTGCGATAATTCATTGCCACTGTATCAAACTTCAAATGAAGTTCTTCTGTAAAATCAAAAGGAACCTGTTTAGGTCTTTGCGACTCTACAATGCGCTTATCTTGATCAAAAATAACTTGTTCAAAATCTTTTAAAATAGTCTCTGAGTCGTTTAGATTATAGTTACGCCCTATGATACAAAAACCTCTGCACTCATTGTGTGAGATAGGTTGCGATGTGAAGAAATATACCATTCCCTTCTCGCTGCCCCAACCTAACCGCAAGACAATGGTGTAGGGTAGATGCAGTTGATAAACACTTCTGCGTTCTGGAGTGACAACATTGTCATTTGCAAATATTGGAAAGTCATCACTATTTGTGGCTTCTGGTCTGACAACTGAATAGTGCAGAACAGCATCTTTTGTGGTGACTTTACAATCTGGTACTTCAGGTCGCTCAGGATCGCCTAATAAGCCAGGATGTACCCATGGGAAATGACCGAAATCCGTAAAATTTTCAACTTGTCTAGAACTATCACTTTTCCAATCAAAAGGGCCTGTATTTACTAATTTCCAGTCTGTATTTTCAAATTCAGGGATGTCTGGAAGATCAAACTCGGGTTTTTTTAGAGATACCCAAACTAAACCAAATTTTTCTTGACAATGATATGTTGGTGTTTTTGCCTTGCTCGGTATTTCGGTATCTGGAGCCTGCGGAATTTTCACGCAACTCCCCTTCTTATTGTATTCCCATGCGTGATAAGGACATACTAAACAGTCATCCTTTATCCAACCCAAGGACAACGCTGTTCCTCTATGAATACATAAGTCACGCATTGCGTGAGGACGACCATCTGAGGTTCTCCAAATCACAATAGCTTCATCTAAGAGAAATGTGCCAAAAGGCTCCTTTTCTTTTATTTCATTACTATATCCTATTGGATGCCAGCAGGCAAAAAGTCTTTCAGGAAATAGTTGTTTAGTATCTTTCATCTTGAATTATTTTAAACATGAACATTTGTTAATGTAAACATACAACATTGTTCACTTATATGTGTGGTGTAATTTAAAATTTCACTAAATTTGTATTAGTTTAATGCCTACTAGATATTCTCAATGAAACAAATTAATAAAAGAGCTTATTTTTTTGAACAAACACTCAAGCTCATCCATCAAAAAGGATTCAAAGCAACTACGATGCGTGATATTGCAGAGAAACTGAATTTTAAGGTGGCTAATGTGTATAATTATGTGCCGTCTAAACAAGCACTATTGGAGATGTACCTCTTTGATATCTCAAATGAGTTTCATACAGCTATTGATTATGTTATCGATTCTACGCATGATCCAAGAGAAAAATTACGATTGGTAATCTCATCATATATTCAAATTACTTCGAGACGTCCTTATGAACAAGCCTTACTAATCAATGAATGGCGAAACCTAAAAGAACCGAGGCTCAAAGAGTTTATTGATCGTAGAAAAGATTACGAAGATAAATTACAAGCAATTATTTCTGCAGGAGTAGATCAAAATCAATTTAGAGCGCTGAACGTAGAACTTACTACTCAGACTATTATGGCTACACTGCGGTGGTTATATAATATGTATATAAATTCAGAAATAAACACGAACCCAATAGAAATTGAAAAACAACTCATCAATTTTGTTTTTACAGGGGTGGCTCAAGAGTAGGGAGTATAATAGGAGTTTTCTCTTCTTTTAATTCAGAGGCTTTTAAGTCTTCATTGTTCTTACACAACATTATAATAAATACCGCGTAATTACCGGTAGTATAATGACTTTCTACTACTTTTAGGAATTTATTTTAACCTCTTGATAGCAAAATTAATGACCTATGGTCTTGATTTTTTACTATATTTATTAAAATTTTTTTATAATGAAAAAATCACTTTTACTCGTTTTAATCTTTGTATGTGCATTAGGTCAAGCCCAAACAAAGTCAATTCCAAAAACTTCTTTTACAAAAATGTACTTGCCTGTTTGGTTAGAGGCAAAAAAACACTGTTTAGAGGTTGCCAACGCCATGCCAGAAGAATTGTATTCATACAAGCCCACAGCTATTAGTAAAACATTTGCAGAACAAATGGTTCATATAGGTTATACTGTTAAATTATTAACCGAACGCTATGTGCAAGGTATGGAGGTAAAACCAAATGCGCCAGATGCTTCTAAAATGACAAAAGCAGAAATTATTCAATTGATAAAAGATGGTTTTGAGTATACTACAAATGTGATTCACACGATTGAGCAAAAGCAACTAGATGAAACTTGTGTGATGTTTCATAGCGGAAATAAGGTAAGTAGAGCTTTTGCCTTTTTTTATGTGCAAGATCATATGGCTAACCACAGAGCTAAAGCCAATTTATATATTAGAATGAACAATATAAAACCGCCCGCTTATACATGGTAGTTTTATCTCATTAAATCAAATTGATGCGTGTATTTTATAATAACACTTTGATTATTGAGACCATCTAAAAAGTCTTTGTCTTTTATAATATTTAAGACCACAAAAAGACCAGTGTTTGCGTTTTGAAGCCAGCCAAATCTAGCATTTACCGAAGTAATATTTGAAATATTATTGTGCTGTACTAAGCTTTGTACAAACATTCTTGGTGTAAATGAATACGACATTCTTGCTCCAGTTAAAATTGCTGTAAAATCGCCATTGGGTAAGTTTATGTTGTTGTGGTTTAAAGAGAAAGAGGAGTTAAATTTATCTCCGAACCGAACCTTTAAAGTTCCGCGATTAACAATTCTATTTCCGCCATAATAACCTCCAATAACAGTTCTTCCACTAAATGAAATTTTCTTATTAGCATTGGTCATATACACCAATTGTATTTCAGAATGCTTGTATGTGCCAATCGGAACAGTAACACCAGAAAGGCTAAAGCTTTGCTGCAAGTTTTCTGTGGTAATGTTGACTCCAGTATGGATTTCTAAACCATTTTTCCAAACCCAATGATTGTCTATGTGTAAGAAACTTGTTTCTAAAACATTATTAAAATTCCAATAGCCTCGATAAGAAATATGTGGACGTACCTCTAATAAATTCCCCATGTTTTTTGGACGCCAAGCTTTTAAAATTAAAAATTCAGGTTTTTTAAAAGCTGTCCTGTGCAAAAATCCAACCTCAGGGTTAAAACCTTCTCCAACTTCAGTATAACCGGCTCTAATATTCCATCCATCCCAATCATAGGTCCCTAAAACTTTAAAAGAATGGTCGTTATTTTCGATTCCTGGAGTACTACTTTTTGATAAGAACCCTGTGATTTGTGCTTTTTTCCCAATTCCCCATTTTCCATCAACAGCAAAAACTCGGTTGTATCCTGTGCCATCGCCTAATTCTTCTTTGTTGATTAAAATACCACCTAATGATGAGCGACTTCCTTTAAAATCATGATTTACTCGTGCAACAGTAAAATTGTTTTTCTCAATGTTAGCTCCCTCAACATTATCAGTAAACATACTTAAGAAACCCACATTTGTTTGGCCAATTTTACCAGAAATACGAGCACCTCCAATAATAGGAACTAAAGAGCCATTATTTCCAATACCAATGCGTCTACTAAAAAATAAATCGACTTCTCCAGGACTTCCTACAGAAAATTGTCCTGCATTTTCTAAAAAGAAGGTTCTTTTTTCTGGAAAAAATAAATTGAAACGATCTAAATTTACTTGTTGCTCATCTACTTCTACTTGAGCAAAATCTGTATTGTATGTTAAGTCTAACGTAAGGCTAGGAGTTAGGCTGTATTTTACATCGAGTCCAACCTCTATATTTGTGTCCGTGTTTGTCGGGATTGATGTATTGTCATGAACTGTTTGTGTTAAAACATATGGGTTTACCTTAAGATTCCCTGGGCTTTTTAATGCTAATCCATGAATTTTTCCGGCTAAAGAAAGGCGTTTAATGTCAAACCGAATAGGAAGTGGCGACCAAAAAACAGTCTCATTTGTCTTGCTGATGTTTCGCTGAAAATTAATTCCCCAAGATTTGTTTTTCCCAGGACTAAATCGCAAAGAACTTAAAGGAATTGCAAACTCAGCACTCCATCCATAAGCACCGGTTTCTGTCTTTACACTCCAAGTGGCATCCCAATTCAGATTTGTTCCGCCAATAACGCCAGCTTGTTGTCTGTTTGCGCTAAAATTCCCTTTTCCTTCATTGTCAATTTGTGCATCATATTCCATCGCACTAGAATTTGTTCCAAACAGAAACCCGTTTTGTTGATCATTATAAGTATCTATGATAAACAAAAAACTATCTTCATTATTTAAGTCGGCATCTCTTCTTGAATCAGATACAACGATACCTTTAGGGTTTGAATCATAGCATACTACAGAAACATAAAACATGTTTTTGGTAAACGCCACTCTTATTTCTGTTTTTTCTGAGGCGGGAGCACCAAATTGAGGTTTAATTTGAACCATTCCTGTAACTGGTTCTACCGATTTCCAGACAGTATCTTCAAGTACATTCCCATCTATTTTTGGATTTGAAATTAGCTTTGTAGCCGTAAAAGAAGGTCTTTTTTTTATTTTTTTTGCTTGTGAAAAAGAGATGTTAGAAATGAAAATAAATAAAAAAAATATACGATAAAAATTGAGCTTTAAAAGAAAGGCCATGGTCGGTTTAGGTTGGTTGAGAGGTAAAGGTACTTTTATATTTTTATTTGTCGGTCTATTTGTTGGTCTAAAGAAATAAACGTTTCTGTTCTTGCTACGCCTTTAATGGTTTGAATATCATTGTTTAGCAAGTGCATTAAGTCTTCATTGTTCTTACACAACATTTTAATAAATACCGCGTAATTACCCGTAGTATAATGACTTTCTACTACTTCTGGGATTTCTTTTAACCTCTTAATAGCAGAATTATACATGCTTGCAGAATCTAAAAATATACCAATAAAAGCAGTTGTGGTGTATCCTAGTGCTTTTGGGTTTAACACCATTTTTGACCCAACTATTAGGTCAGAATGTTCTAGTTTTCTTAAGCGTTGATGAATTGCTGCGCCCGAAATTCCCACTTCTCTTGCAATTGTCAGGATGGGAGTTCTAGCATTTTCTACTAAACGTTTGATAATGATTTTATCAATTCCGTCTATTTTAAGCCCTTTTTCCATGAATGTATTTGTTTGAATTAAGTAGGAGAATTGTAAAGGTAAAAAAAAATGGGATATATAACTATATCCCATTTTTTGATTTATAAAACAAACTAAATTTATTATTTAAGCTTTCATTTCGAAATCTTCCATAAATTTAGTAGTATAGTTTCCAGAGATATAATCAGGATGATCCATTAATTGTCTATGGAAAGGAATTGTAGTTTTAACACCTTCAATTACAAACTCGTCTAATGCTCTTTTCATTTTACTAATTGCTTCTTCTCTTGTTTGAGCAGTTACAATTAATTTTGCGATCATAGAATCGTAGTTTGGCGGAATAGAATACCCTGCATATACATGCGTGTCTATTCTAATTCCATGACCTCCTGGTGCATGAAAAGTGGTTATCTTACCTGGTGCAGGTCTAAAATTGTTATATGGGTCTTCTGCGTTAATTCTACATTCAATTGAATGCATTTTTGGTAAGTAGTTTTTACCAGATACAGGAACTCCAGCAGCAACTAATATTTGCTCTCGAATTAAATCGAAGTCTATAACTTGTTCGGTAATTGGATGTTCAACTTGAATTCTAGTATTCATTTCCATGAAATAGAAATTACGATGCTTATCTACTAAGAATTCAACAGTTCCGGCGCCTTCATACTTGATGTATTCAGAAGCTTTTACAGCAGCATCTCCCATTGCTAAACGCAATTCATCAGTCATAAAAGGAGACGGAGTCTCTTCAGTTAATTTTTGATGACGACGTTGCACAGAACAGTCTCTTTCTGATAAGTGACAGGCTTTTCCAAATGAATCACCAACAATTTGAATTTCAATATGTCTTGGTTCTTCAATTAGTTTTTCTAAATACATATCGTCGTTTCCGAAAGCAGCTTTAGCTTCTTGTCTTGCAGAATCCCAAGCGTTTTCTAGCTCTTCTTCTTTCCAAACAGCACGCATTCCTTTTCCACCACCACCAGCGGTAGCTTTTAACATTACAGGAATACCAAATTCTTTAGCTAATTTTTTACATTCAGCAAAGTCTTTGATAATACCTTCAGATCCTGGAATACATGGTACTCCTGCAGAAATCATTGTTGATTTAGCAGAGGCTTTATCTCCCATTTGGTCAATCATATCACCAGTAGCACCAATAAATTTGATACCATGCTCAGCACATAGGTTTGAAAACTTAGCATTTTCAGCTAAGAAACCATATCCTGGGTGAATTGCATCTGCATTTGTAATTTCTGCAGCAGCAATTATGTTTGACATTTTTAAGTAAGATTCATTACTTGGAGGTGGACCAATACATACTGCTTCATCAGCAAACTTAACATGTAAGCTTTCTGCATCTGCAGTAGAATATACTGCAACAGTTTTAATACCCATCTCTTTACAGGTTCTAATTACACGTAGTGCAATTTCACCTCTATTGGCAATTAATATTTTTTTAAACATATTTCTTTCGGTTACGAGTTTAGAGTTTAGGGTCAGTATGTCTAAAATCTAATGTCTAATTTATGATGGGTCTACTAAAAATAATGGTTGATCAAACTCTACAGGAGAAGAATCATCAACTAATACTTTAACGATTGTTCCTGAAATTTCAGACTCAATTTCGTTAAATAATTTCATTGCTTCAATAACACATACAGTATCACCAATATTTATAGACTGTCCTACTTCTACGAAGTTAGGTTTGTCTGGAGCTGATTTTCTGTAAAAAGTTCCAATAATTGGAGAATTCACAGTGATGTATTTTGAGTTTTCATCTTCGTCAGAAGTTGGCGTTGCAACAGCTGCAGGAGCTGCTATTGGAGCTTGCATTTGAGGCATTTCACCCATTATTGGGTTTGCTTGTACTATTGTAGTTTCAGTTTTTGAAGCACCTGTTTTAATAGTGATTTTTACATCTTCCATTTCTAACTTTACCTCACTTGCACCAGATTTTGCTACAAATTTAATAAGATTTTGAATTTCTTTAATATCCATATTCTTAGTTTTTAGTTGTTTGATTTTTATGAGTTATACGCCCACTTTAAATAGATAGCTCCCCATGTGAAACCACCACCAAAAGCGGCAAAAATTATATTATCTCCTTTTTTTAATTGATTTTCATAATCGGCTAATAGTAAAGGGAGCGTACCAGAGGTTGTATTTCCATATTTATGGATGTTAACCATTACTTTCTCGCTTTCTAAACCAACTCTTCTCGCTGTAGCTTCAATAATTCTATTATTAGCTTGATGTGGTGCTAGCCATTGAATGTCATCTTTTACAAGATTATTTCTTGTTAGCATTTTTTCTGCTACATCTGCCATGTTAGAAACTGCGAATTTAAATACAGTTTTTCCTTCTTGATGAACAGCGTGTTGTTTGTTCTTTACAGTTTCGGCTGATGTAGGTAAGATAGACCCACCAGCATCAATTTTTAAGAACTCCCTTCCATTGCCATCACTTCTAAGGTATTCATCTTGTAACCCTAGACCTTCTTCATTAGGCTCGAATAAAACGGCACCTGCGCCATCACCAAAAATGATACATGTTGCTCTGTCTGTATAGTCTATAATTGAAGACATTTTATCCCCTCCAATTAATAGGATGCTTTTATATCTTCCAGATTCTATATAGCTAGCTGCTGTAGACATTCCGTATAGAAAACTAGAACATGCTGCCTGTAAGTCGTATGAAAAAGCATTTGTAGCGCCGATTTTTGTAGCTACATAAGCTGCAGTAGATGCAACGGGTAAGTCTGGTGTTGCAGTTGCTACTATTACTAAGTCTATTTCTTTTGGGTCTTTACCAGATTTTTGAAGTAAATCTTCTGCGGCTTTAATGGCCATAAAAGAAGTTCCTTTACCTTCTCCTTTTAAGATTCTTCTTTCTTTTATTCCGGTTCTTGACGTGATCCACTCATCATTTGTGTCTACCATTGTTTCTAACTCTTTGTTAGTTAGAATGTAGTCTGGGACGTATTTCCCTACTGCTGTTATAGCTGCAGTTTTTTTTGTCATAATATTGCCTTTTTATTGAAAGGAGCTTCTTTTTTATTAAAAAAGCTAATATTCAAAGAAATGAAATTTATTTCACATTTATACGGAAAAACTATCATAAACGACAGGTTTACGTAAAAAAACAAAAAAAACTCTCAAAATTGAGAGTTTTGTTTACTTTTTTAGAAGAATATTAAGCTTCTGCAATTGCAGATTCTAATACAATTTGTCCTCTGTAGTATAATTTTCCTTCATGCCAGTGAGCTCTATGGTATAAGTGAGCTTCTCCTGTTGTTGGATCTACGGCAATTTGAGGAACGCTAGCTTTGTAGTGAGTTCTTCTTTTGTCTCTTCTAGTTTTCGATATTTTTCTCTTTGGATGTGCCATTTTATGTCTTTTTTTCGGTTATTAAACTTTTTAATTTATCCCATCTAGGGTCTACATCTTCTGTAGTTTTTTCTTTTGTTACTCTTAATTTATCTAATTTCTCTAGCGCTTCTGATTCTAATGTTCCATCTAAAACTTTTGGATGGACTCTTCTTGATGGTACATTCAACACAACCATTTCATAGATGTATTGAGCTACATTAATTTGAAATGCTGAATATGGAAGAATTAATATTTCTTCATTTTCATCATTAAACTCATCTTCAAATTTTACAATTAGAGATAAATCTGCATTAATTTCTTGATCAAATGTTTCACCACTAACATCACAAGTGACATTAACCGTCCCTTTTGCAACAAATGCCAATACTAATACTGTGCTTTTTTTATTGAATGTTAGTTCAATGTGAATATTTGCATCAAAATACTCATCAAAATTATAAGCGTCAAAGAACGTGTTGTCAATTTGATATTCAAATAAATGACTTTCATCGTTTAAACCTATAAAAGGAATATTAAATTGTTTTAAGTCTTTCATCTACAAAATCAATTTGAGCGGGCAAAGATATAAAAAATAGTTCTATTTATTAAACATTCTTTAAAAAAGAAATATAATCTATTTATTTAGTCTCAAGCACATTATGTGTTAACTTTTTGTATTCTTTTCGTTTGTTAAAAATATCTAATGCTGTAAATAGAGCTTCTTTAAAAGATGTAGGGTCTGCTTTGCCTTTTCCAGCGATTTCAAATGCAGTTCCGTGGTCTGGAGAGGTTCTTACTTTTGATAAGCCAGCAGTAAAGTTTACCCCATTTCCAAACGATAAAGCTTTGAAAGGAGCAAGCCCTTGATCGTGATACATTGCTAAAATAGCATCAAATTGGGTATATGCATTAGATCCAAAAAAACCATCTGCAGGATAAGGGCCATAAACTATTTTTCCAGAATTTTGAATCTCTTTGATTGTAGGTCTAATAATTTCATCATCTTCTTTGCCTATTACACCTTTGTCACCACAATGAGGATTTAGCCCTAAAACAGCAATTTTAGGCTTGCTAATTCCAAAGTCTTCTATTAATGATGTATGTAATATGTCAACTTTCTTTTTAATTAATTCTGGGGTTATCTGTTCAGAAACTTGAGAAATAGGAATATGTCCAGTAATTAAACCAACCCTTAGTGTGTCAGATATTAAAATCATTAAACTTTCTCCGTCCAACTCGCTTTCTAAATATTCTGTATGACCAGGAAAGTTAAACGTGTCTGATTGAATGTTTTCTTTGTTGATTGGTGCTGTTAGTAGCACATCAATTTCGTTTTTATTTAGATGCTTAACGGCGGCTTCTAAAGATGTATATGCACATTCTCCAGATACTTTTGTTGCGGTTCCAATTTCAATAGGTACTTCTTCTTTCCAAATATTTAGAAGATTTACTTTATTGTGGGCTAGTTGATTTATTGATGTTATTCCGTGTAGATTCGTGTCAATATTCAATTTCTTTTTATGAAATGAGACTGTTTTTGTTGACCCAAAAATCACAGGTGTACAAAAATCTAACATTCTTTTGTCTTGAAATGTTTTTAAAATAACTTCAATTCCAATTCCGTTAATGTCTCCAATTGAAATTCCGACAACTATTTTTTCAGATTTTTCCATAATTAATGGTTCAATATTATTAATTTTGATTGCTGCAAAAATAACTAAATAAAATTTAGAATTTATGTTTACTGGAATAATTGAGTGCTTAGGGAAAATAGAAAATATTGTTAAAGAAAAAGACAACTTACATTTAACGGTCTCTTCTGAGTTTACAAATGAGTTAAAAATTGATCAAAGTGTTGCTCACAATGGGGTTTGCTTAACTGTAGTGTCCATCGAAAACACTGAATATACGGTAACAGCAATAAAAGAAACAATCTCAAAAACTGCTATCGGAGGTTTGAAAATTGGTGATGAAGTTAATTTAGAAAGAGGAATAAAGATGGGAGATAGGCTAGATGGACATCTTGTACAGGGACATGTAGACGAAACCGGAACCTGTGTTGGTCTTGTAGAGGATAATGGAAGTACTATTTTTACTTTTGAATACGCTTCTAAAATGAATAATATAACGATCGAAAAAGGATCAATAACGGTTAATGGTGTTAGTTTAACTGTAGTTAACTCTTTGGATGCTAAATTTAGTGTTGCGATTATTCCGTTTACATTAGAACATACAACCTTTAACCAATTAAAAGTTGGAAGCAATGTGAATTTGGAGTTTGATGTTATCGGTAAATATGTAAGTAAGCTAGAGTCTTTAAAAATCTAATTCTTTCTTAGTTTTTTAACACCTAAAGCAGCTCCTGCAAGTAAAAGGCAAATAATAGCACTATCAATTGGTAATCCAGGCGGCGGCGGCGGCGCAGCAGGCGCGGGAACAGCTTGACTGAAAGAGGAAGCAGCAATTAATACAAACAATATTAGTATAAGATTTCTTTTCTTTTTCATTTTTTAGACCTCTCTAGGTTAATTTTTTTGAACTCATATTTAACAAATATACTAAAATTTATAAGTTTATGTATTAAATAGTGATAAAAAGATTGTGGACCCACCAGGGCTCGAACCTGGGACCCTCTGATTATGAGTCAGATGCTCTAACCAACTGAGCTATGGGTCCATTTTTAGTTTGGCGAAATTACTCTTTTTTTAATTTACACCAACCATATTTTAAAGAATATTTAAATTTTTAAACATTTCTTGTCATCAATGCTTTTCCGAAGTTAATCAATCCTGTTTTAGCAGCAACAGAAATTTGCATAGACTCTAATACGTTAAAAGCTTTTTGGCTATAGTCATTTATCTGACTTTTAATATGATTAGGGATGTTGTATTTGTTAAATATTTCTTTTGTTTTGTTGATCTTTTCTTCGTTTTGTTTTAACTTCTCTTGGAATAATTGATGTAAAATGTTTTTATCATTTACATCAGCTAATTCTAAAGATTTTAAAAATAAGTAAGTTTTTTTATTTTCAATAATATCTCCACCAACTTGTTTTCCGAAAGTTTCAGGGTTTCCAAAAGTATCTAAATAATCATCTTGTAATTGAAATGCGATTCCGAGGTTTAAGCCAAAATCATATAATTTTTGTGCATCAGTTTCATTTGCTTTGCTAACAATTGCGCCCATTTTTAATGCTGCTCCAATTAATACTGAGGTTTTTAATGAAATCATTTTAATGTACTCTTCTATGGTTACATCATTTCTAGTTTCAAAATCGACATCTAGCTGTTGTCCGTCACAAACCTCTAAAGCTGTTTTACTAAATAATTTTGCTAGTTTCTGAAATATTTCTGCTGGATAATTCTCAAAATACTGATATGCAAGAATCAACATAGCATCACCAGATAATATACCGGTATTGATATTCCACTTTTCATGCACTGTTTCTTTACCTCTTCTTAAAGGAGCATCATCCATAATATCATCATGAACTAAGGTGAAATTGTGAAACATTTCTATAGCGTAAGCAGCAGGTAGCGCAGTTTTAAAGTCGCCAGAAAATATTTTTGCAGCCATTAAAGTTAAAACAGGTCTAATTTTTTTACCAGGTAAGCTTAAAATATAGCGAATAGGTTGGTAGAGGCTTTGAGGTTCTCTGTCTAGGTTTTGAGCCTCTTTATAATTGTTGAACTCTTTTTGAAAAACGGTTAAATCCAATGTGAAATATTTTAAGTACAAAAATAGGAAAGATTTTATATAGAACACTCTAATCTTAATTTATTGTTAAAACTTTGGAAACTATTTTTGTTTCTAAAGTTTCCGTTTGTATATTTGCACTCGAATATGAGAGATAAAATTTTATTTAAGGCAAGTGAAATGTTTTTAAACCTTGGGTTTAAGAGTGTTACTATGGATGATATTGCAAATGAAATGGGCGTGTCTAAAAAAACGATTTACACTCATTTTATGAACAAAACTGATTTAGTAGAAAAGGTGACTTTAGCTCTTTTTGAATTTATCAGTCAAGGAATTGATATGATTTGTTCTTTAGATCATAATCCGATTCAAGAGATTTATGACATCAAAAAGTTTGTGATGAAGCATTTAAAAGATGAAAAGTCATCGCCACAATATCAGTTGCAAAAATATTACCCTAAACTATATACAACGTTAAAGAAAAAACAACTCGAAGTAATGAATAGTTGTGTGGAAGAGAATTTGAATAGAGGAATAAAAGACGGATTGTATCGAGAATCTATAAATGTTGAGTTTGTTTCTAGAATTTATTTTAACGGAATAAATGGAATTAAAGATATCGAATTGTTTCCCTTGCAAAAATTCTCAATGAATACTTTAATGGAGTATTTTTTAGAATATCATTTGCGAGGCATTTGCACAGAAAAAGGAGTAAAAACTATGAATCAAATAATTACAACAAACAAATTATAAAAATGCAAAATAAATTATTACTACTATTTAGTTTTTGTTTTGTTAGCATCGCTTTTTCTCAAGAAAAGACTAAAAACTTTTCTTTAAAAGAGGCAATCAACTTTGCTGTTAAAAACAATTACAGTGCTAAAACTGCTCAAAATAATATTGAAGCAGCAAAAGAGAAACAATGGGAAACTACTACTATTGGACTGCCAAAGGTTAGTGCCAAAGTAGATTATCAGAATTGGCTTAAACAACAAATATCTTTATTGCCTGCAGAAATTACTGGAGGAGCTCCGGGTACATTTGTCCCTGTTACTTTTGGCACAAAACAAAATATAAATGCAGCGGTAACGGTGAATCAATTGTTATTTGATGGTTCGTATATTGTAGCATTACAATCTGCAAAAACATACTTAAACATTTCTAGACAAGCTCATGAAAAGACAGAGTTAACAATTAGAGAGGGTGTGATTAATGCGTATGGAAATGTGTTGATTGCAGAAAAAAGCATTGAGATTTTAGAAGGGAACCTTAAGGTTTTACAGAAAAATTTAAACGACACTCAAAAAATTTATCAAAATGGACTGAATGAAGAAGAAGATGTAGAGCAATTGCAAATCACCTTAGCAAATGTAAAAAGTCAATTAAACAAAACGAAACGTTTAAAAATGATTGGATACAAAATGTTGAATTTATCGATGGGGAATTCTATTGATGATTTGATTGTGTTGACTGACAATTTAGATTCTTTGATTTTAGATAATATTGATCTTAATTTGATTGGGAAACCTTTTAATGTAAAAAATCATATCGATTTTAAAATTGCAGAAAATAACAGAGAAGGGAATAGGTTGTTATTCTTACTAGAAAAAAGTAAAGCTTTACCAACGTTAAAAGCCTTTGCTAATTTTGGTTATACAGGAAATTCAAACTCATTTGATTTTCTTAATAGCTCTCAAGAATGGTACAACTCTTCTTTATTAGGTGTTAGTTTAGAAATTCCGATTTTTAGCAGTTTTAAACGCAGGTCAAAGACACATCAAGCGAAGATTGAATTAGAAAATTCAGACATACAACTAATTGATATTAAAGAAAAATTAAGCTTACAAGCTGTAACGGCTAAAAGTGATTATCAATTTAGTATAGAACAATATCAATCTGCCAAACAAAATTTAAGGTTAGCAGAAAGAATTGAGAAAAAGCAACAAATAAAATTCTTTGAAGGCGTTTCTTCTAGTTTTGATTTATCTCAAGCACAAAATCAATTATATACCCAACAACAAAATTATATTCAATCAATGCTAGCTGTTATTGCTAAAAAAGCAGCATTAGAAAACGCATTAAACATACCATTAAAATAATATATCAGGCATGAAATCAATTTATACATTAGTATTTGCACTCGTACTATTTACCTCTTGTGGAGAGAAAAAAGTAGTCTCTGTAGAAGGAGTTATCGCAACGAACGATATCGTAAAAATCAAAGCTAAAAAAGCAGCGATAGAAACGAAACAGCAAGGATTGGAAGCGCAACTTAAAATGTTGAACACCAAATTAGATGCTTTAGATACCAATAAAAAAGTTCCTTTGATTACAACCTTTAAAGCGAAAGAAGTAGTGTTTACTCACTTTTTAGAATTACAAGGAAATGTAGAAACGAAACAAAACATTTTAGTGTATCCAGAAATGCCTGGAATCTTAGCGGCCGTTTTTGTAAAAGAAGGGCAAGCGGTTAAAAAAGGAACTGTTTTAGCAAGAATTAAAGATGGTGGTTTAAGTCAACAATTGTCTCAGTTAGAAACACAAACCGAATTAGCAAGAACAATTTTTGAGCGTCAGAAAAGATTGTGGAATCAGAAGATCGGTTCTGAAATGCAATATTTACAAGCCAAAGCTCAATATGAAGCGCAAACAAAATCTGTTGAGCAATTAAAAACTCAACTAGAAAAAACAAGAATTTTAGCTCCTTTTAACGGTGTAATAGATGCTGTTTTTAAAGAGCCAGGAACTGTAATTGCTCCAGGTCAAGGATCTGAAGTTTTTAGAATTGTAAATTTATCTAACATGTATATTACGGCTGAAGTTCCAGAAAGATACATTGCTAGTGTTATTAAAAACAAAGAAGTGAAGGTTTCATTTCCTATATTAGGGTTAAATGTAAACAGTGCCATTAGACAAGTATCTAATTTTATCAATCCAAGTAATAGATCTTTTGAAATTGAAGTTCCGGTTGCTAATAAAAGCGGAAACATTAAGCCAAACTTAACGGCTAGACTTCAAATTAACGATTATACAAACAACAAAGCCATCTTAATTCCTCAAAGTATTATTTCAGAAAACGCGAAGGGAGAGCAGTTTATATATGTGGTTAAAAACAAAAAAGAAAATAAAGAAGCTGTTGCAGAAAGAGTTGTTATTAAAACAGGGAAAACTCAGGGAGATGTAATTGAGGTTTTAGCACATTTACTTGCTGGTACAGAAGTTGTTCAAGAAGGAGCTCGAAGTGTAAACAATGGGCAAACGGTAAGGGTTATCAATAAATAAAACTCATTAAAAAATGTCAAAACAAAAAAAGCAAGTAGATAAAGAGTTTAAATTATCGTCTTGGGCAATTAATAATAAAACAACCATTTATGTAGTAATGACGTTGTTATTTTTCTATGGTATTTCTGCGTATTTAAGCATGGCTAGAGAAAATTTCCCAGAAGTACAAGAAACTAAAATATACATCAGTTCTGTATTTCCAGGAAACACAGCAGAAGATATTGAAAAGCTAATTACAGATCCGTTAGAAGACAAATTAAAAACGGTAAGTAATGTGGTAGAAGTTACTTCTACATCACAAGAAGATTACTCAATGGTAATTGTAGAGTTTGATGAAGGTATTACTGTAGATCAAGCAAAACAGAAAGTAAAAGATGAGATAGCAACACAAACTTCTGGAGAAGATTGGCCCACTTTTAACGGGGCTAAAATAGAACCAAATGTTTTTGAATTGAGCATGTCTGAAGAGATGCCAATCTTAAATATCAATATTTCTGGTGATTACCCTGTTTATAAATTAAAAGAGTTTGGTGAGTATTTACAAGATGAGATCGAAGATTTATCTGAAATAAAGAAAGTAGATATTCGTGGAGCACAAGATAAAGAAGTAGAAGTAGCGGTAGATGTTTATAAAATGATGGCTGCTAAAGTCAGTTTTAATGATATTACTGGAGCAATTAGCAACGGAAACGTTACCATGTCTGCAGGGAATTTTATTACAAGTGGACAGAGACGTACTATCAGAATTATTGGTGAAATCGATCAACCTAAACAATTGGGAGATTTTGTAATAAAATCAGAATTTAACAATCCAATTTACTTAAAAGATGTAGCAACAGTTACATTTAAAGACAAAGACAAAACTACCTACGCAAGAGAAAAAGGAAAGGATGTAGTGATGTTAGATGTTAAAAAACGTGCAGGTAAAAATATGGTTGCTGCCGCAGAACAGGTTCGTGTTATAGTTGATGATGCCATTGCAAATCATTTTCCAAAAGATGTAAAGATTACAATTACAAATGATCAATCTTCTAAGACAATTGGGCAAGTTGATGATTTGGTAAACAATATCATATTCGGAGTAATATTAGTGGTTGTAGTATTGATGTTTTTCTTAGGATTTAAAAACGCAGTTTTTGTTGGATTTGCAATTCCGATGTCTATGTTTATGTCTTTAATGATTTTAAATTTATTAGGATATACAATGAACACCATGATTCTTTTCGGGTTGATTATGGGACTCGGAATGCTAGTAGATAACGGTATCGTAGTTGTAGAAAACGTGTATCGTTTAATGGATCAAGAAGGTATGAGTAGGGTAGAAGCAGCTAAGAAAGGAATTGGAGAAATTGCATTTCCAATTATCATTTCTACAGCAACTACAGTTGCAGCGTTTATTCCGTTAGGTTTATGGCCAGGAATGATGGGAGATTTCATGATCTTATTACCAATTACATTATCAACAGTATTGGGTTCATCATTATTTGTAGCAATTTTTTTTAACTCAGTATTGGTTTCTCAATTTATGAGTGTAGAAGATAAAGACATGCCTGTTAAAAGAATTATTATTATGACAAGTGTAATGATTGTTATAGGAATATTCGTTTTATTTACTGGTGGTGTTTATAAAGCCTTAGGAACATTAATGATATTCACTGCAATTATGTTGTGGGTGTACAGATTGTTCTTAAGAGGCTGGGCAAATAGCTTTCAAAATAACGCATTACCAAGATTAGAAAACTGGTACGAAAGACAATTAAAAAGTGCTTTGTCTGGTTGGAGGTCTTATGCTTTAGTTATTGGGACTTTTATCTTGTTATTTGCAGCTTTTGGAACATTTGGATGGTCTTTAGGAACTCAAAGAACAAAAGTGGAATTTTTCCCAGACAATAAGCCAAATCAAATTATTGTATATGTCGAGTAT
>Ga0307492_10000276_pt1 | contig 22185 bp, 18 predicted proteins | sample SI3LmetaG_FD_202365 | JGI IMG/M metagenome (GOLD analysis project Ga0307492, IMG submission 202365) | Sea-ice brine microbial communities from Beaufort Sea near Barrow, Alaska, United States - SI3L | ecosystem: Environmental > Aquatic > Marine > Coastal | place: USA: Alaska | collected 2017-05-06 | reverse complement strand
GCGTCCGGGTGCCGGTCGACACCCGAAATCAGCCAACCGGGCCGTTCCGATTTAAGCGCCAGGGCAATCGCACCTGTCCCGGTGCCCAGATCCATGCAGACCCGAGGCGCTGTATCAAAGTGGGCTAGGACCGTTTCCACCAACATCTCGGTATCGGGTCGGGGAATCAGGGTGCTGGCATCGGTTTTCAATGGCAGCGACCAAAACTCACGTTCACCCACTATATAGGCAATGGGTTCACCCTGAAGGCGACGCGCCAGCCAGCCATGATAGAGCTGCTCCTGGGGCTCTGTAAGCATCCGTTCCGGCCAGGCCAGTAAATAGGTCCGGGGTTTTTGCAGGGCGGTACTGAGCAGGACCTGAACATCAACGCTATCCAGACCCAGGCTTTGGCCCCAGATCCGGGCATCGCCAATAGTCTGTGTCACTGCTGGCCCATCTCGGCAAAGAGCTGCGCCTGATGTTCGTTGAGCAGCGGTTGCACTATGTGTTCGAGCTGGCCGCCCATCACTTCATCAAGCTTATAAAGCGTCAGGTTAATACGATGGTCGCTCACCCGACCCTGTGGGAAGTTGTAGGTCCGAATCCGTTCGGAGCGATCGCCACTGCCGACCAGAGATTTACGCTGATCGGCCTGCTCTTTGGCGGCGGCACTCTCCTGCACGTTTTTCAATTTAGAGGCGAGCAATGACATGGCTCGGGCCTTGTTCTTATGTTGTGACCGTTCATCCTGACATTCCACCACCATACCGGTGGGCAAATGGGTCAGTCGAATGGCCGAATCGGTCTTGTTAACGTGCTGACCGCCGGCACCGGAGGCTCGAAAGGTATCGATGCGCAGATCATTTTTATCAATTTCAACCTTTTCCAGCTCGTCGGCCTCGGGCAATACCGCCACCGTGCAGGCCGAGGTATGGATTCGACCCTGACTTTCCGTTTCGGGGACGCGCTGGACCCGGTGCACACCGGATTCGAATTTCAACTGGGAATAGACATTGGCACCACTGACGCGTGAAATTATTTCCTTAAAGCCGCCGTGTTCACCATCGCTGACGGATAATATCTCCACCCGCCAGCCCATCTTTTCGGCATAGCGCGAGTACATACGATACAGATCACCGGAAAAGATCGCGGCCTCATCTCCGCCAGTACCGGCCCGAACCTCAAGAAACACGTTCTTACCGTCATTCGGATCCTTGGGCAGCAGCAGGACTTGCAGCTCCTTATCCAAGAGCACAACGCTGGCCTGAGCCAGCTTCAGCTCGTCTTTGCCCATCTCGCGCATCTCCGGATCGGCATCGTCGGTCAGAGCCAGAGCTTCTGCGACATCGCCTTCGGCCGCTTGATAGGCGGAAAAGCCACGCACCACGTCTTCCAGGTCCGAGTATTCCTGTGAATAGCGCCTGAAGTCGTCTTGCTTGGCGATCACCCCGGCTTGCGACAGCAGAACACCTAATTCCTCATAACGTTCTGACAATTCGGTCAATTTGTAACGGATCGATTCTTTCATATTGTCCTTAGCCGTCTATGTCAAATAATCGCAACGCCCAATCACTGGCTTCGGAGTCACCCTGCTCATGCGCAGAACGCAGCGCCACCGTTGGGCTGTGCATTAATTTATTGGTTATATTGTGTGCCAGTTGTTTCGTCACCAGCGCGGGATCGGCGCCGGCGGCCAAGGCGCGCAGCGCCTTGTCCAATTCGCTTTGACGGATGCGCTCGGCCTGGCTGCGAATCAGTTTGATCGCATCCGAGGCCGAGCGAGCGTTGAGATTGGTAATGAAATTGGCCGTCTGCTGACTGATGATCAGTCGGGCTTCAATCGCGGCCTTGGCGCGTAAGCGCTTGCTATCCTCAATAACCGAGCGCAGGTCGTCGACCGTATAGAGAAACACATCGGCCAATTGCGCCACTTCGCCTTCGATATCGCGCGGCACGGCGATATCCACCATAAAGATGGGTTTGTGTTTGCGCAGCTTCAACGCACGCTCCACCATGCCCTTGCCGATCAAGGGCAGCTGGCTGGCGGTCGAAGAAATAACAATATCCGCACGCGGTAATTCCTCGGGGATATCAGACAGCAGGCAGGCCCGGGCATTGAATTCCTGCGCCAGCACCTCGGCCCGTGCCAGGGTACGATTGGCGACGGTAATTTGGGTAACACCCTTTTCACGCAGGTGCCGGGCGACCAGATCGATAGTTTCACCAGCCCCGACCAGCAGAGCCCGACAATTGGCAAAATCGGAAAATATGCGCGCCGCTAAGCTCACCGCGGCGAAGGCGATACTGACCGCATTTTCACCAATGGCGGTTTCGGTGCGAACCTGCTTGGCGACCTTAAAACTGTGCTGAAACATAAAATTGAGCTGGGCACCGACGCTATTGAATTCCTGTGCCACGGCATAGGCCGACTTCAGTTGCCCCAAGATCTGCGGCTCACCCAGGACCATGCTGTCCAGACCCGAGGCCACTTCACTGATATGAGTTACCGCCCGCTCCTCGCTGTACACGTATAGGCAGGCCCGTAACTCGTCCACGTTGACCTGATTTTGGGACGCCAGCCAGAGGATAACGGCTTCGGTCGAGCGATCGGTATCGTCGCTATAACAATAGATTTCACTGCGATTGCAGGTTGATAAGATCACCGATTCTTGCACGCCAGACAGAGCCATTACCCCCCGAAGCGATGCGGACATCGTTTCTGGCATAAAGCTTATTTTTTCTCGAACTGCTACGGAGGCGGTATTATGATTTATACCGATAGCCAATAACGACATCTCTTGGGTGAAACCTTATTTGTGTAAAAAGGCGGTATTCTAGTCGTTTTACTGAAAATAGGCGATATAAGCTATGCTAATATCCGCGTAAGTATTGAATGCACCATACCTCTGGCGCGCCACAGACCAAGCTATATCGGGAATACTATGTCATTCGCAGTCAAAATGAACACTTTCTTTACGCTTTCAGCAGGCCTCTTGATATCCGCTTGCGCCAACCTAGCCGGCCCCAGTGCCGAGCCAGTCGTTGATGTCAACGATGCGCCACCGACGATCCCTTATCAGGAATTGTCCGGACAAAGCCTGTTCCAGTTATTGCTCGCCGAGGTTGCGACCAATAGACGCGAATACGCTGCCGCCGCCGCGCTCTATGGCGAGATAGGTTCCACCTACAACGACGTTGCGGCCATTAATAGAGCTGTTGCGCTTAATCAGAGCATTGGCAACTACGATGGTATGTTGCCAATGGCTGAAAAGTGGCTGCTGTTGCGCCCCAATGATAGCACTGCATTGATGGCCCATAGCCTAGCGGCAATCGCTACCGGACAAATTGATGCCGGCCTACTCAGCTTGGATCGGTGGTTGCTGGCCGACCCAAGCGCCGATGTCAGTCTCATTTTGCCCGTATATGATTTACTGGATAGCGTGCAGCGCACGCAGCTAGATAAGGGTTTGCTTGAGTTACTGGAAAAACACCCGAATTCCGGCAGCCTACCCTACACCCAAGCACGCTTTAAGTTAGTCGAAGGCGAGCCTGAGGCGGCGCTGCTATGGGTCGAGCGTGCGCTAGCAATCGAAAAAAACCTCCAGGTCCAGCTATTCCGTTTTCAACTCTTGCTCAATCTCGAACGCAATATTGAGGGCAAAATGGCCATTGAAGCCATTGCCAAGCAAGAACCCACCAACCGACTGGTTGCGCTGCAGTACAGTCGCTATCTGTTCAGCTATGAACCGGACAATTTAGCGGCCCTAAAAGACCTATACAGCCGCTTCGCCAGCGAACCGACCATTGGCCGGACCTATGCCCAAGCCGCATTTAATGCTCAGGATTATGACTCGGCCACGACGGCTTACAGCCATCTATTGGCAACGGGCTATAGCAATGAGGCGCATTATTTTCTCGGCCGAATCGACCTAGTCAATAACTTGCCCGACTCGGCCATTGATCATTTTGAGTCGGTAATTAAAACCCCCTATCTGAGCTCAGCCCTGGCCGAATGGATTGCTCTGGCTCGAGCAGAAGACAGCCAACGCATCTTAGCGGCGATCACTGCGGGCAAGCTGGCCATGCCAGACATGCAGCCGATCTTGTGGCGTTTGCAGGCCAACTACTTTCAACTGATTGACCAAGATCTCTTGGCCTGGTCCAGTCTCGAGGACGCTTTACAAGAGTTCCCGGACAACCCTATCCTGCTCTATGACCAGGCGTTACTGGCCGCGCAACTTGAGCGCATGGAAATCATGGAAGCAAATCTGATAGCGGTCTTAGAGCTCGAACCGAACAACACCAATGCGCTGAATGCGCTTGGCTATTCTTGGGCCGATATGAATAAAAATCTCGACACCGCCGCCCGCTATATTGACCTGGCCCTGGCCAGCGCCCCGGGAAATGCAGCCTTTCAGGACTCCAAAGGCTGGCTCTTGTACCGCACCGGGGATCTTGATCAGGCACTATTCTGGCTGCAGAAGGCCTACAGCAGCATGAAAAATGACGAGGTTGCTGCGCATCTCGCCCAGGTTCTATGGGATCTCCAGCGCAAGACTGAGGCGCGGGATCTACTCGCCGAGGTCATCCGTGACTATCCCGGCAGTAGTTATATTGATCTATTAACCGACTTATTTGATGAATAGTCACAGCCCGCTGCTAAGCCTGGTTTTTATGGCCGCGGTGGCCCTGCTCTCCGGGTGCAGTCTGATGACCCAGAAAGCGCCTCAAATCGACGGGGATTGGGCCTTCAACGGCAAGATGGCGATCCAGAATCCGACTCAGGCCACCAGTTTCAATCTGGATTGGGTGCAGCAGAACGAACTGTTTCAAATTGCCCTCAGCGGACCCTTTGGCCAGGGCAAAATAAGCATCAAGGGTCAACCGGGCCGGGTCACGCTAACCAAGGATGGCCAGGAGCAGACCGCCAATAGCTTGAACGGCCTGCTTTACCGCGCCACCTCGATGGACTTGCCGTTGGACTATCTACAGTACTGGGTGCGCGCCGAAGCCCGCCCTGGTGACACGTTCACGCTGCAGCGCAATGAGCAGGGTCAAATCAGCCGGATCGTCCAGGCCGGCTGGACGGTCGATATCAGCGACTATTTTGCGCCACCGATCAACCTGCCCCGAAAATTAATCTTCAGCAATGGTCAGGATCGCGGTAAACTGATTATTCGAGACTGGTTACCCACCTCACCCCTATCCTAACTGAGCCGCAATTGCCTGTTAACAGCTTGACTCTGATCGCTCCGGCCAAACTGAATCTGTTTCTGCACATTATCGGACGTCGACCCGATGGCTTTCATCAATTGCAGACTCTGTTCCAGTTACTCGACTATGGTGACGAACTGACCTTCACGCTCGACCAGAACGAGGGTGTCGTCCTGACCTGCAGCCAACCGGAACTGGTTAACGCCGACAACCTGGTTATACGCGCCGCCCAAGCTCTGGCGGCCTTTAGCGGGCAGAGCTTTAATGTTCATATCCACCTCGACAAACGGTTGCCGCTCGGTGGTGGTATTGGCGGCGGCAGTTCCGATGCCGCAACCACCCTACTGGCGTTGAATCATCTCTATCAACTGCAGGTCTGCGCAGCGGATCTGCTGATGTTAGCGGCCGGCCTGGGTGCTGATGTGCCAGTCTTTGTTAACGGACAGACAGCTTGGGCCGAGGGTATTGGCGACCGATTAACGCCGATGTCCCTGCCCGAGCGCTGGTATCTGGTGGTGTTTGCACAACAACATGTGGCCACCCCCCTGCTCTTTGCGCACCCCCAATTGACACGCGACACCTCAGCCAGCACAATAAGCGCCGCGCTCGCGGAGACCGGCCACAATGACTTTGAAGCCTTGGTGCGCAAACTGTACCCTTTGATAGATAGAGCCTTTCAGGCTTGTCAGCCTTATGGCCACGCCAGACTGACCGGCACCGGCGCTTGCCTGTTTTTAACCCTGCCGAGCGAGAGTGCCGGGAGTAACCTATTGAACCGTTTGACGCTTGACCACCCAGAGCTGAGTGTTTTTCTCGCCAAGGGTGTCAATCACTCACCGGCGCTGCGCCGACTCAGGCAACAAGCGGACTAACCCAGTTTCCAGATTGGGTGGCAACGACACCCAGTTTTGTTTTATCTATCACAGCCAAACAAGGGTAATTGCAGTGTCAAAAATGATGGTCTTTACGGGAAACGCCAACCCCATACTTGCGAAGAAAGTTGTTGACCGCTTGGCAATTCCGCTCGGGGATGCCTCAATCAGTAAATTCAGCGATGGCGAAGTGGCCATCGATCTCATTGAAAACGTGCGCGGAGCCGATGTCTTCATCATTCAGCCGACCTGCCAGCCAACCAACGACAATTTGATGGAAATCATCTTCATGGCCGACGCCCTGCGCCGAGCCTCGGCTGGGCGCATCACCGCGGTTATCCCTTACTTCGGTTATGCCCGTCAAGATCGCCGGCCACGTTCATCGCGCACCCCTATTTCGGCCAAGGCTGTAGCCGATATGCTCACTGTGGTCGGTATAGACCGCATTCTCACGGTGGACTTGCATGCTGAACAGATTCAAGGCTTCTTTAGCATCCCGGTCGATAACATCTATGGCTCGCCGATCCTGCTCGATGACATTCAAAAGCAGGGTTATGAAAACATGGTCGTTGTGTCGCCCGATGTTGGCGGAGTGGTGCGGGCTCGTGCCATCGCCAAACAACTGGGCGCCGATCTGGCGATCATCGATAAGCGTCGTCCGCGTGCCAACCAGGCCGAAATCATGAATATTATCGGCGATGTCAGCGGTCGAACCTGCATCCTGGTCGACGATATGGTCGATACCGCCGGCACGCTGTGCTCGGCGGCCGAAGCCCTGATCAAGTTTGGCGCGCACAAAGTGGTCGCCTACGCGACCCACCCAGTACTGAGTGGCCCAGCCGTCGAACGGATCACCAACTCCCAATTGGAACTGGTGGTGACCGACACCATTCCGCTCTCGTCGATGGCACAAAACTGTGCTAAGATCCGCCAGCTTTCGATGTCAGGGGTCCTCGCAGAGGCCATACGGCGCGTCAGCAACGAAGAGTCCATTAGCGCAATGTTTCGTTAATTCGACGACGTTCGCAACAGTTAGAGCCATTTTCGGTTCAACTTTTTAGGTACTCACTTTATAAATTCAGGCAGCATTGGTCGCGAATGCTGCTTGTTTAATTTTTGGAGCATTAGAAAATGTCTGGAATTTTTGAGATCAATGCAGTACTTCGTGAAGAGTCAGGGAAAGGTGCGAGCCGCCGCCTGCGTCACGCCGGTAAAATACCTGCAGTCATTTACGGCGGTGCTAAAAACCGCAAGCCACAGAGCCTGACCATTGAAGTGCGTGACATGATTAAGGCCTTAGAGAATGAAGCCTTTTATTCTCATGTCTTGACCGTCGTGATCGGCGAGAAGACTGAGCAGGCCATTTTAATGGATCTGCAACGTCATCCAGCCACTGGCTTCCCGACCCACGCCGACTTTGAACGCGTTACCAAAAGCAGCATCGTTCATAAACGCGTACCGTTACACTTCCTCAACGAAGCTGGCGTTATTAAAGCCGGTGGCAAGGTTCTGCACTCCGCGTCCGAAGTGGAAGTTACCTGCAAAGTGGGCGATTTGCCTGAGTTCATCGCGGTTGATGTTGCCGGCTTGACTATTGGTACGGTCATTCACTTGGCTGAATTGCAACTGCCAAGCGGTGTCACCCTGGTTGAATTGAACAGGGGTGCAGACCACGATACACCGGTTGTCTCGATTGCCAAGGCAACCGGCGGCGATGCAGAAGACGCAGCCGAGTAATGCTGAGTTAGAGCGCTAATTGAGAGGGCCTTAACGGCCCTTTTTTTCATTTAGGACTATACAGACCCGATCATGAAAGATGTCATTCGTTTTATTGTTGGCCTGGGTAACCCAGGACCCCAATACGATCAAACCCGCCATAATGCCGGTTTTGAATTCGTCAATCAGTTGGTGCGTCAACACGCGGGCAGCTGGAAAAATGACAGCAAGTATCTGGCAGAAACCTGCCAACTCACCATAGCCGGTGAAAAGATTGCGTTAATGAAACCAATGACCTTTATGAATCGAAGCGGTCAGTCGGTTGCCGCCTACGCACATTTTTTCAAAATACCGGTCGAGCACATTCTGGTTGCCCACGATGAACTTGATATAGCACCGGGCAATGCACGCTTTAAGAAAGGTGGCGGCCATGGCGGCCACAATGGGCTGCGCGACATTATCGCCGGCCTGGGCAACAATAGAGAATTCTACCGCTTACGTTTGGGTATCGGCCATCCGGGGTCGGCGCGCGATGTCGCCAACTACGTATTGCAGCTAGCCCGAGCGGAAGAACGTATCAGCCTAGAGCGAGCCATCGATTGTGCGCTCGAACAACTGCCCATGGCCCTATCCGGCGACTGGGCCAAGGCAATGAATCAGCTACACAGCTTTAAAGCCGAATAATCTCTGGAGATCATCAAATGGGTATTAAATGTGGAATTGTCGGTTTACCCAATGTCGGTAAATCTACACTGTTCAATGCGTTAACACAGGCTGGCATCGATGCCGAAAACTTTCCGTTCTGCACCATAGAGCCGAATACCGGCATCGTCCCGGTGCCCGATCTACGCCAGGACAGAATTGCCGACATCATCGTGCCGCAGCGCATCATTCCAACTACCATGGAATTTGTCGATATTGCCGGTCTGGTTGCCGGTGCCTCAAAGGGTGAAGGCCTGGGCAATAAGTTTCTCGCCAATATCCGCGAAACCGACGCCATCGCTCACGTTGTGCGCTGTTTCGATAACGACAATGTTATTCACGTGGCCAACAAGGTCGATCCGCTCTCCGATATCGAAGTGATCAATACCGAACTGGCGCTGTCGGATTTGGAAAGCGTCGACAAACAGCTGCTGCGCCTACAGAAGAAGGCTAAGGGCCAGGATAAGGAAGCCATGCGTCAGGTCGAGTTGCTGGAGAAAATCAAACCGACCCTCGATCTGGCCATTCCAGTGCGCTCAATTGAACTCACGGATGAAGAACAGCGCGATCTGGCGCCCTTTAATCTGCTCACCATCAAGCCCACGCTCTATATTGCCAACGTCAATGAAGACGGCTTTGAAAACAATCCCTACCTCGATCTGGTGCGCGCCATCGCGGCGAAAGAAAATGCCCAAGTGGTGGTGATCTGCAACAAGCTGGAAAGCGAGATTGCAGAACTGGAAACGGAAGAAAAAGTCGAATTCTTGGCCGATCTGGGTATGGCAGAACCGGGCCTCAATCGAGTCATCCGGGCGGCTTACAACCTGCTTGGGTTGCAGACTTTCTTTACCGCTGGGGTTAAGGAAGTACGGGCTTGGACCGTTAAGGTGGGTGCCACTGCGCCCAATGCTGCAGGCGTCATTCACACCGACTTTGAGAAAGGTTTTATTCGTTCAGAAACCATTGCGTATCAGGACTTTATCGATTGCAAGGGCGAAGCCGGTGCCAAGGAAGCCGGTAAATGGCGATTAGAGGGTAAGGAATATATCGTTAAAGACGGCGATGTCATGCACTTCCGTTTTAACGTCTAGCCTCTAAGCCTGAGGCTTTGCCTCAGGCGTTCAGATCCCGAACACTGTCCCGTCGCACCAGATTCGGTTTAAATTCCATGCCGTGCGGCGACAGTTTGCCATAGACCTCATCGAGTGCCATTCGTGCGCTAGCGCGAGCCATCTCATAGACCGGGAAATTCATCGTCGTCAGCCGGGGTTTAACGTAGTTGGCCATCAAAACATCATCAAACCCGATCACCGATAAGTCTTCTGGAATGCGGATCTGATTCTGCGCGGCCCATTCAAAAATGCCGATCGCCATCTCGTCATTACCGGCAACGATCGCGGTAAAGGGCAAGCCCAAGGCTGTGAAATGGTGCATCGCTTCAAGGCCACCGGAAAACTCAAACACGGTGCGCACAATGCTGCGTTCACTGACCGGCAAGCCAGCCCCGGTCATGGCCTTGAGAAAACCGTCGATACGCTCATTGGCATCCTGTTTATAGCTCTGACCGCCGGCACAGACGATCTGGGTATGCCCCATCGAAATCAAATATTGGGTCGCGGCACAGCTCCCGCCTTCATTATCCAACCACATATTGCGGCTTTCCAAGCCATCTATATGTTGATTAATTAGATAGATCGGGATGCGTTCATTGAGGCACTTCAGATAGGCCGCGTCGACCGATTCGGTCAGTAAAATAAGACCATCGACCTGGCGACTGGATAAGAAACTGATCGCTTCCTTTTCCTGATCGGCCTGACCGTGGCCACTGGCAATAATCAGATGTTTATTGCGGCCGCGCAACTCCTCTTCGACACCTGACATGACCGGCCCATAGAACGGCCCATCAAGTGACGCGACCACCATACCAATAGTATTGGAACGATTCGAGGCCAACGCCTGGGCCACGGAGTTAGGCTGATAACCCAGCTCGGCCATGGCCGCTTTGACCTTCACACGCGTTACATCGGCGACCCGTTCGCTGCTGTTCATAACCCTAGATACAGTTGCCTGGGACACGCCCGCCAGTTCGGACACTTCCTTTATCGTGGTCATACTATACTTACTTGCTGGCGTCTTTTTATCATTAAAGGGTTTTACTCGGTCGCCAGTAGGCTGTCAACTGGAAAGTCGACTTCAATCAGTCGGATGCGATTATTGCGCTGGCACAGGTCAGAAAACAGATCAACCGGCAAACGCCCGCCATCTATGTGCCTTAATTCGCCATCGGACATCGTGACCCGTATGGCCAGTTCGGGGCTTGCTTTACGGTAGTACAGGAAGGGAATTTGCGCCAGGGTAAAGGCCAAACTGCCCTTCGGCAGACTCAACGACTGCCACTGCTCGCTGGGATCCAAGTAAGCAAATGCCCTCGGCGACTCGATAAACTCATTGGCCTTAAGCAGACCCGGCACTATATCGATCGATTGATCCGACCAGAACAGCCCGAATTCACCCAGCCGGGTCAAGAGTTCCTCTTTCACTTGCCCGGTCATGCCGGGCTGGCGCGCGACGCCGTTTTCCGGGCTGTGACTATAAGGATCGGTGGGTACGGCACCATAGTGAGCCGGACTCTTATTAAAGCCGATGCCCGATCGAACATCGTAGTAGGCATTGGCCAATTGCTCAACCTGCAGCGGATCGACCGCCTGGCGCTTGGCTTGCAACCAACTTTCCTGGGCCGCTAAGAGCAGTTTGGCGACCATATGCCAATAGGTGCTGCCGAGTCCTTCATAGGCAAAGAACGAGCTTGAGCGTCCGGTAAAGGCCTTGTGGGCAAAGGTTGCCTCATAGAGTGCCAGGATGCCGCGCTGTTGGTCAGAGTCCAGTGCCAAGTAACTCAGCTGCTTGGCCAGATCGACGCCATTGCGATATTCGGCGCGAAAATGCAGCCCGCCCGCGTTATCTCGCTTAAACACCTGGCCACGATCCAACAGCTCAGCCGCGCCCGGAGTCTGCTCAAATAGGTCGACCGCAATATTATTTTTGGCCAAAAAGACCGGCAACTGTTTGTTGGGATAGAGCAGATAGGTGTGTTGATCGGCTCGATACAACTCGCTCTGGCGCAAGGCCTGGAGCAATTCGATGCTCGCAGCGGGGTCGAGCAAACCCGACGCCAACAGCGCCACCTGTCCTTCCAACATGATCGGCAAACGGTCGATCGATACCCCATGTTCACTCAGGTTAAGCAGATTATAGCCATGATAGAGCCGATCCGGGCGCTGATTGTAGTTCAGAGTCTCCTTCACAGACGCCAACACTCGAGTCAGAAAATCCACTACCCTGGCATAGCTGAGCATCGCACATTTGCCGCTGAACCCGGACCGATAGAGCTCGGACCGGTACTCATCGCCACTCTGCGCCAGGGCCTCCAAGGTGGTCAGGCGCTGCTTAGGGTCTTCGATCGCGAAGCGCGTATGAAAGATTTCGTTGACCCGATCAAACCAATCAATCACCTCGCAGGACACCGACAATTCTCCCGTGCAGGCGACCAATTGACTGTGCATCGCACTCAGATGCCGATGCAGATAAGCCAAGGTCACCACCGACAGCCCTCGGCCAACTAAGGCATTGTTGGCATCGTTCCATTCCGGTCGCTGGGTATTCATCCAAATCCCGCCACCGGGCACAAAGTTACTCAGTTTCGCCAGCCAGAGGGTGAGCAGTTTTTCCATTAGATTGACGTGTATCACCCGTGGTGGGTTAGCAAGTTGGTTAGCAAGTTGGTTAGCCTGTTGGTTAGCCAACCCGCCTACCAGCAACAGCTTGGCATCAGCCCCCAGGGTGAGCTGCAGAGCGCTAATGCGCGCGTCCAACTCGGCATCAAATTCAATACTGTTGTACGGGTCGACGCTAAGTTGTGCGAAGCTTTTTATCCGATAGGGCACATTGGCATAACTGAACTGTTTGCGTTCGAACCAGTCCTGCACCAGAGTCGGTTTAAGCTTATATTGCAGCTCCAACAGCTTAGACAGATAGATGATCTGGTGATCGCTCCAGTAGCCAATATTGGACCAAGGATTGTCCGGCTCCGGAGTCTCCCATTCAATACCGGCGCGGGTCACCCGATAGGGGTTGTAACCGTCCGCCGTGGTGGCATTGAGAAAGGTGCTGATCATGGCCGGCAAAAATTCCGGATAGCTCAACGCCAGGGGTTCCCAGTTCTGGAAAATATCGCGCCAGTTGCCCTGATAGTCCTTGATCGGGAAGCCCTGCTCATCTTTGAGGTTAATCGAAAATCGATTCCAAGGCCGGCTCGGATCGCCATGGCGTCGGCTAAAGCTGATTGGTAAGTACTCACGCACCAGACGCAGCAGATCCGGCGCGCCATCGGCCGGCAAATAACGCTCCAGTTCGGTCACCGAGAGCCGCTCCGGCAGGGTGTGCCAAAAGGGGTGGTCCGCCAGGTTGCGGTTGCGAGTGAGCACAAAGTTACGTAGATCGTCCCGTGTCACGCGATAACCGTCCTCAAAAAACCCGCCGCGCATAATATTAAACAGGCTGTTGGCCCAATGGTGCACGGCCGTGGCCTCCTGACCACTGATCTGGCTGCCATCCGCCTTGGCGAGATGGCTCGCCAGTTTGCTGGCACCTAGAGCAATATCGGCCAGCACCTGGGTCGCGATCTGGGTCTCGGAGATACGCTGGCGCAGCGCCACTAAGGCGCTGGTGTCCAGACTGACCTCAGCCAGGGTCAGCCATTCGATGCTTTCACCCGGTGCCAGGGTCACGGTACTTTCGAGGAAATAGCTGCCACGACAGCCCCGTGCACGATCTGGATAGCTCAACGGCGTGCCCTGGGCGAAGCGTTGTGGTGCCTGGCCATCGAGGCACACTTTGAACACCCAATCGCCCTGACTGACACAGGACCAAACTGTATTGGCCAGAAGACTTTCCGACGGCTCGGCCAAATCGGTCAAGCGCGAACTCAGATAAAACAGGGCCAGCCGATCGTCGACCAGGTCGGTCGACTTATAGGCATCGAGCAATACACTTTGGCTGTTCTGGGTGGCCGATTCGATATTGGCGGGTAAAATATTCTGTAAGCCGTCCAATAGGTCGAGGGTACGAGGCCGCGTCGAATCGTTAGTCAAACGGCTGGTCTTAACCAGGCCAAAGGCTTCACTGAAGGACCAGCCGTATTCGAAGGTTAACTCTTCTAGCTGCTCGCTAAAGACAATTCGGTCGCCCCGAATACCCTTATAAAGGTTGCGCTGACCCTTAAACGGCGCCAGATCGAGGGTATTGAAGGGTTGCCAGAGCCGCCCCTGTTCGCGAAACAGACTCAGCGACCCCGTACAGTGGGCCATGTCAACAATCTTATCTTCCGAATAGTAGGGAAACAATGCCTTTTCAGCGTTCTGTCGGCCCGCGCTCAGACCGCCATTGCTGGCCAAGAATAGCCAATGGTCGTCAGCACTGACGATCGACATAAAAAAAGTGGTCATCCGATCATAGGACGCAATCTGATAATAGCGCCCGTCGCGATAGTCGCAGAATCGACCCTCGACGGCAGAGGAAGCAACATTGAACTTGGCGAATGATTCTTGATTGAAAGACATCTTTATTTCCATCTAAAAGGTTTGATTCCGCACTAGGGGTCCCCAGTTGAAAGGGTCCCTAATTGGAGGGTCCCTAATTGGACACACACTTTTGCTTAATTGAGTTGCTTAATTGTGCTTAATTGGATGCTTAATTGGACACACACTCTTAGTGTCCCTATTAGTCCCTATTAGTCCCTATTAGGCCACCCACCGCTTTGCTGAATCCCCTTAAAATGTAAACGGTTATATCTGACCTAGAGTCCTGTGAAAAAACCGGGCCCTAGAGCCCCAAAAAGAGCGGTAACACTCCAACAGGTAAGAAACTGTACCCGGATCACTAACCGCGGACGGGTCTATTCAAAGAGAAAACATCGGACAAAATGATCTTCCGCCAGCTGGGTAACCCCGGGCATGGTCGTCTTGCACTGATCGGTTGCCTTGAGACACCGTTCCGCAAAGGGGCAGCCAACGCTGGCCGGGGTCCACAGCGGAATATCGGCTTTACGTGCCATTTCCTTGCGATCTTTGCGAATACCCGGCTCGGGAATGGCCGAGATCAGCAGTTTGGTATAGGGATGCTGCGGGTTTTGGGTGACTGAGTCGCTGTTGCCCCATTCCACCATATGACCGACATACATCACCGCCGTGCGCTCAGCAAAATACCGCGCGGTAGCTATATCGTGGGTGATATATAAAAAGCCAATGCCCTCTTTTTTCATGTCTTCCATCAGGTTCAAAATACCCAGGCGGATCGAGACATCGAGCATGGAGATCGGCTCATCGGCCAGAATAAACTTCGCCCCCACCGCCAAGGCGCGCGCGATAGCCACGCGCTGACGCTGGCCACCACTGAGTTCATGCGGATACTTGTCGGCAGTCTGCTCGGCTGGCGACAGGCCGACTCGGGCTATAATTTCGATGGTGCGGCGCTCAATCTCAACCTCGTCCAAGGCCGGATGGTGAATTCTTAAGGGTCGGCTCAGATGATGGCGGATGGTATGCACCGGATTTAACGACCCGAAAGGATCCTGGAAAATCATCTGCACTTCTTGGGCATATTGGCGCTGCGTTAACTGGTTGTGTTTGCCATTAACATCAACATCCTGGAGCCAAATTTTGCCACTGGTCGGCTTATAAAGCCGACACAGGGCGCGCGCGCAGGTACTCTTGCCACTGCCAGATTCACCAACCACAGCCAACGCTTCGCCCGCCTTGAGGACAAAGCTGACCTGATTCACCGCGCGCATATAGCGTCGTTTAAACAGGGCATTATCGGTCGCAAAGTCAATCACCAGATCCTCGACATAGATGCTGGCCTTTTCCGTATGGCTGCCCACAGGGGCAGATTCTTCTATCAAGGCCTCGCTCATGCCGGCACCTCCATATCGACCGCAACGTGACAGGCAACCAATCGATCACCCGAATTTGTTAGCGGCTTTAACTGCGGTTTATGTTTTAAACACTTGTCGATGCCGTCGCTACAGCGCGCCTGAAAGTAACAACCTGCTGGCGTTTGCAGTAAATTCAAGGGATTGCCGGGGATGCCTTCGAGCCGAACTCGAGGCCCGTGAATGGTCGGGAACGAGCCCACCAAACCGCGGGTATAGGGGTGCTTGGGTTGCTCCAGTATCTGCGCGGCGGTGCCCATCTCGACCAGCTGGCCGGCATACATAATACCGATTCGATCGGCAATCTCACCCATCAAGCCCAAATCGTGACTGATAAATAGGATGGCAAAACCAAATTTTTCTTTCAGTTCAAAGAGCTCGTCCATAATATCGCGTTCGACCACGACATCGAGTGCCGTGGTCGGTTCATCCATGACAATCAGCTTCGGACGCAAGGCCAGTGCGATGGCAATCACCACGCGTTGGCGCATACCACCGCTGAGCTGGTGCGGATAGGAATTCATTCGGCTGGCGTGGATGCCGACCGTGGCCAGCAGCTCCTCAGCGCGGCTCCAGGCTTCCTGCTTGCTAACCCGTTTATGGGCCAGAATGACATCGATAATCTGCTCACTGATTTTCAGCACCGGATTGAGCGAGTTCATCGCACTTTGAAACACCATACTGGTTTCATTCCAGCGGAAGTCACGCAATTGTGCGCTCGACATTGTTAAAATATCCCGACCCTCAAAAAGGATTTCGCCTTCGGATATTAGCGCCGGCGCTTCGTGCAAGTTAGCGATGGCAAAGGCCAGGGTGCTCTTACCACAGCCGCTTTCGCCGGCCAGGCCGACTGTTTCACCCGGATATATATCGAACGACACCTCGTTCACCGCGCGGGCATTACCATGCTCGGTGACATAGTCAACGCAGACGTTGCGAATCGACAACAGGGGTTTATCGGTTCTGTTCATGACTGTGCCCTCCGAGCAAGCATTTGTGCCTTTTGCTTACGCCAGATTTTAATATAGGCACCGGTTTTTAATTTCGGATTGGAGATCTGATCGATCGACATATTCAACAACGCCAGCCCACCGCCCATGATGGCAATGGCCATACCGGGCACCGCCATATCCCACCAAGCGCCAACGATAAAGGCTGAATTGGACTGCGCCCAATAGAGCATGGTGCCCCAGGTAATCACGGTCGGGTCACCCAGACCGAGGAATTCCAAACCGGCTTCAGCCATCAAGGCATAGATGCTGGTGCCCACAAAACCACCCACCACGATACTGGTCAGGTTGGGTAATATTTCTACCAATACAATACGCGCCTTACTTTCCCCCATGACCTCGGCAGAGATAATAAATTCCTTGTTACGGATGGCCAACGTCTGGCTGCGGATAATCCGCGCACCCCAGGCCCAGGAGGTCGAACCGATAATCACGGCGATAATAAGGGGCCCCACCTGGCCCAGAAAAGCGGCCAAAATAATCAGCAACGGCAGCTGTGGAAAGACGAGAACTATATTGGTCACCGACATCAGCAACTCGTCCGTCTTACCACCAATATACCCGGCACTGATACCAACCAATACGGCAATAACGGTCGTCAGCGCCGCTGCCCCAAAGGCCACCAGCAGTGAAATACGGCCACCGTGCAAGACCTGACTGAAGACATCTTTACCCGAGCGGGTCGAGCCAAAAAACAGCTCCGCACTAGGCGGTTGATGGCCACGCGCCACCCTTTTATTGGGCTCGTTTTGGGCAATCAGCGGTGCCGCCAGACTCATTATAATCAGGCCACCGACGATAAAGGTACCCAGCAGAGCGGTCGGATTGCCCCGGTAAAAACCGGCGATCACAGATAAATATTTTTTCATAACCTGACCAAACCTATTCGATTGAAGCGCCGCGAGCGCAGGCGGTTTTTGCGCGGATACAGTCACAGACGACTCCTAGTTGCGTAAGCGTGGATCGAGCCACAGGTAGAGAAGGTCGGCGATAAAGTTGGCAATCAGCACAAACACCACGATCAACAACAGACAGGCCTGCATGGTCGGATAATCGCGCGACTCCAGGGACTTAAACATTAACAAACCTAGGCCCGGGTAATTGAATACCGTTTCAATAAAGATCGCGCCGGCCATCACAAAGCCGATCTGCATGGAGATACCGGTGACCACCGGCAGAATGGCATTACGTGCCGCGTAGTGGGTCATGATCCGGCGTGAACTGAGACCCTTGGCTTTGGCCATGGTGATGAAATCCTCACCGAGCACATTGATCATGGCGTTACGCATATTGAAGATCCAGGCACCAATACCCCCGAGCACCATCGACACCAATGGCAAGACCCCATGGTGCAGAATGCTGCTGATGTAGGTCCAGCTAAAAGCCGGGTCGAGATCGGGGTTGGCCCCATAAGACAGCGGAAACCAGCGCAGTGTCAGAGCGAACAGGAAGAAAATAAACAGCGCCGTGACGGCCTGCGGCATAGCACCGACAAAAGCCCAGAAGGTGGGCATGAAGGAATCGACAAACTTGCCTCTATTATAGGAGGCATAGGTACCGATAATGACACCGATAAACACCGCGATCAGCGTTGAAAGACCAGCTAACCCGACGGTCCAGGGTACCTTGGCGGCCAGTACTTCTGTTACCGGTACCGGATAGAGCATAATCGTAGGACCGAGGTCCCAGGTTAAAACACTTTTAATATAGACAAAATATTGCTTCCACAATGGACCGTCGACAAAGCCGAGCATCTCCTTGTAGGCATCCAGGGTTTCCGGCGGCATCTTACCCATGGCACTGGCAAAGAGTGCATCAACCGGATTGCCTGGCATGAGTCTGGGCATAATAAAGTTAAAGGAAATGGCAACGAAGATTGCGGCCAAATAGAATGCCAATCGTCTTAATATGAATCCCATGAAACTGACCTCACAGTCGCTGGAGCCCATTGCGAGCTCCATCAGGTAAAGCTAGGCACACCTAGGTGTGCCCCGGCCAAACGTCCTTACTTGGCGTACAGCTGTTCGAACATGATCAGCTTGCGAGATTCGTCATAGAATACCGGCTGAACAAAGGGGTTCTCGGCATTGGCCCAACCGGCGATACGGGTCGAGTTATACTGGTACCAGGTCGGATTGGAGAAGACTGGGATAAAGGGCAGGTTTTCACCGGTAAAGGTCATCAGATCCGCGAGTATATCTTTGCGACGGTCCGCATCATTGGTTTGACCGTATTCGGTGATCAGCGCATCGATCGCCGGTGACGAAATACCGTGGTTGGTGTGCCAAGACTGACCGATACGAGATGACAGGAAGTACTCTCGGTAGGCAAGAATCGGATCGACACCCGTAGCCGACCAATTAATCGACGCCTCATAGGTACCCTCTTTTAGAGTCAGATCATAGACCGACCAGTCGACTGTTTTGGTGTTGGCCTTAATGCCGACTTCAGCCAGGTATTCGGTGATCATCTGTACGGTCTGCACCCAATCGGTCCAGCCATTGACGACCTGAATATCGAAGTCGATCTTACTGCCGTCCGGATTCTCCAGGAAGCCATCGTCATCTATATCTTTATAACCGGCCTTCTTCAGCATCTTCATTGCACCCTTTGGATCGTAGGATGCGATACCCTTGAATTTCTTGTCGACCTTCTTGTTAAAGCTCGCCTTGAAAAATTCGCCAACGCCCGTTACACGCGACTCTGCCGTCGGATAGCCATAGGCTGCAAGATCAACAATGGTTGGGCGATCCAGCGCCATGGAGAAGGCCTTACGGAAATTGATATCACTGAACGGCTGTTCTCGGGTATTCAGATAAACGTTGATCAGATCGTTAGCCGGATACCAGAAACCGTGCGTCTCAGGGTTTTTGGCAACATAGGTTTTTTCGATATCGGCAATAAAGTTAGAACCCCAATCGATTTCGTCATTGATCAAGGCCGGCTGAATCTGGGAGTTATCCGAGTACTGGCGGAACTTGATGCAATCTAGGTAGGGTAAGCCTTGATCGGCCTTGTAGTAATGCGGGTTACGGCAAATTTCGATCTGATTGTCGCGCACCTGGGTAACTTCGGTGATCGGGCCAGAACCGACCGGCTTAGAGTTTTTAAAGGTTATCTTGTCTTCGACCGATTGCCAAATATGCTGCGGCACGACAAACAGGCTGGGTAGATACCAATCGACGGTGGTGTCTTTGCGGGTGAAGCTAATTAGCACCGTATTGGCATCGGTGGCGACAACGGATTTGATCACACCGCTGCTCCATTGGCCGGTATTATCAAGCTTCGCGTCTTCGCTCCCCAGGTTCAGCGAATAGGCAACATCGGTGGCATCGAGCACTTCCCCGTCGGACCAGGTCAAACCCTTTTTGAGGGTTATCTGTAGGGACATCAGATCGTCGCCGTAGGTGAAACTTTCAGCTAGGCGCCAATTAATTTCGCCTTTCAATACGTTGAAGGCCCACAGGGGTTCAAACATGGTGCCACGCACCATATCGATCTGAGCATTGGAGTAGGGGTTAAAATCGTCAACAAAGGTCGTCGCGATAATCGGCACCGTAAGGGTACCGCCCTGTGGGTGCTGGGTTGCGGCTTGCGCCTGCAGAGCGACACCGGCCGCCAGGGCAGACATAACCAGGATTGAACTCAACTTTTTCATGTGTTTCACCTTTGTTGTTATTGTTGTCTATTAGTCACCGCTAAGCCGACCGAACGACGCAGTAAACGATCATCGATTGCGTATAGTCTAAGCGCTTTCATAACCCTTCAAAAAACCACTCAAATATCGAGGGCGTCAGATGTAAGCGCTTTCACTCATAAAGATAACCAGCTAATATGCTCACGTCAATCATTAAATAACCCCTGAGGAAGTCCTGATGCCTTGTTTTGAAACCAGTCTGGGCAAACATCCCACGCTCACCGAAGTCGCTTTGTCAGACTGGCAGTCGGAGGGTCCCGATACGCCTGTTATCAGCCTCAACCCGGAGGTGCACTACCAGCACCATATTGGTTTGGGCGGGGCCTTTACCGAAGCCGCTGCGCTGAACTATCAGGCCCTAACGCCGTCGGCGCAACGAGACTTTATGGCCGCCTACTTCCATCCCGACCAGGGCAGCGGCTATAACTTTTGCCGGATTCATCTGAACAGCTGCGATTTCTCATTAGGCAATTGGGCCTGTCAGGATGGGCCCGACGGCACCTTCTCCATCGCGCACTATGAAACGGCCATTCTACCGATGATCCGCGATGCCCAAGCCATGCTCGGCGCGAAAATAAAGCTCTTAATATCGCCCTGGAGCCCACCGGCCTATATGAAAACCAATGGCCAGATGAACCGTGGCGGACAGTTAAAAGACGAATTCCAGGCGCACTGGGCGAGCCATTACGTGCAATTTATTCAGGCCCTGCAGGCGCTCGATTTCGACATTTGGGGTCTCACCGTTCAAAACGAGCCGGAGGCCAACCAGACTTGGGATTCCTGTCTGTACAGCCCTGAACAGGAGCGCGATTTTATCGGCGCTTATCTTGGCCCGGCACTGCGGGCAGCAGACCTGGCTGAAGTCCGAGTGATTTGCTGGGATCATAATCGCGACAACCTCTATTTGCGCGCCAGCGTGATTTTATCGGACCCGGTCGCAGCGCAATATGTCTGGGGCAGTGGTTTTCACTGGTATGGGGATGATTGCTTTGACAATGTCCAGGCGGTGCACGATGCCTTTCCGGATAAACATCTGATTTTTACCGAAGGCTGTCAGGAAGGCGGCCCACACCACGACGAATGGGCTGTGGCGGAACGCTATGGCCGATCGCTGATCAATGATTTTCGCCACTGGACCCGAGGCTGGCTGGACTGGAACCTGCTGTTAGATCATCGCGGCGGCCCCAACCACGTCGGCAACCTGTGCTCTGCCCCCATGCTCAGCACCCCGGACGGCTCAGGCTTTGTTATGCAGCCCTCGTTCTATTATCTTCAGCACCTGTCGCCGAGATTTATTCCGCTCGGCAGCGTGCGCATATTGAGCGCCAGTGCGAGCGATAATCTGTTGACGGTTGCGTTCAGTCGGCCCGATGGCCGGGTCGCCCTAGTGGTAATGAATCAGGGCGACGAGGATCAGCCTCATCATATCCGTTTGCGAGGAAAAAACCTGCCCAGCCTGAGCCCGGCGCACTCAATGCAGACCTATCTGCTCTAGGCTACTATTTTTGCCTGAGCAGGCCAGCCAACCGAGAGCCCCATTTGGGGCCCGCAGTCGCTCACTTTAGTCAATTTCGCATGCGAAACCCATTCAAAACGGCTCAGATCAAGGCATCGAAATCACTTTTAACCTAATGTTGGGTTGACTGGCTGACCGTTCTAAAGCAGCCTAGGGTCTAGGTAAGCCCCTAATACAAAAACAAAGAGACGACTCTATGACCATATCGGCTAATATGCATACTGAAATGAATCTTTTACTGCAATACCCCACCGACAGCCTGATGAGTGGCATCAAAATCAATCATCAAGCAGCGCCGGATACCATAGCCGCTGCCAAACGACTCCATGAAAAAGGCTTTACCGACGCCGAAGACGGCGGCTACTTGACCGATGCCGGTATCGAACTGGTTGAACATCTGCAAGTGATCAACTCGGCCTTAAAGTAGGCCCAAACCTAAGGCCAACCTGCGTCGGCAGGGGCCTTTTCGTTTACACCCCAGCACTCAA
>Ga0307492_10000274_pt1 | contig 22275 bp, 16 predicted proteins | sample SI3LmetaG_FD_202365 | JGI IMG/M metagenome (GOLD analysis project Ga0307492, IMG submission 202365) | Sea-ice brine microbial communities from Beaufort Sea near Barrow, Alaska, United States - SI3L | ecosystem: Environmental > Aquatic > Marine > Coastal | place: USA: Alaska | collected 2017-05-06 | reverse complement strand
GTTGGCATCGCCCGCGCGCAGCTGAATCTGTTCCGAGCCCAGGTTAGAGGTCATAACAATGACGGTATTGCGAAAATCGACGGTGCGCCCCTGACCATCGGTTAGACGACCGTCATCCAGCACCTGCAGCAGTATGTTAAAGACATCGCCATGGGCTTTTTCGACTTCATCGAGCAAGATCACCGAGTAGGGTTTGCGGCGCACCGCCTCGGTTAGATAACCACCCTCTTCGTAACCGACATAACCCGGGGGCGCGCCAATCAAGCGGGCAACCGAATGTTTCTCCATAAACTCAGACATATCGATGCGCACCATCGCGTCCGTGGTATCGAACAAGAAATTGGCCAAGGCTTTACACAGCTCCGTTTTGCCGACACCGGTGGGCCCGAGGAATAAAAAAGAACCATTGGGTCGATCCGGATCGGACAGGCCGGAGCGTGAGCGACGGATGGCGTTCGATACCGCCACTACGGCCTCATGCTGGCCGATCAGTTGGGTATGCAAAACCTCTTCCATGCGCAGCAGCTTGTCGCGCTCGCCTTCGAGCATCTTATCGACCGGGATGCCGGTCCAACGGGAGATAACATTGGCGATAGATTCATCGGTCACCCGATACTGCAGCAACTGCATGTCCATCATCTCGGCTTGGCCGGCCATATCGAGCTGCTTTTCCAGCTCTGGGATACGGCCATATTGTAGCTCCGACATCTTGGTCAAATCGCTGGCCCGGCGCGCCGCTTCGAGCTCTACTCGGGCTTGCTCAAGCTGCTCTTTGACATGTTGCGAGCCTTGCACGGCAGCCTTTTCGGCCAGCCAGATCTCTTCCAAGTCGGAATATTCCCGATCCAGTTCGCCGATCGATTGATGCAGGCGCGCCAGAGACAACTTGGCCTGGGGGTCACTTTCTTTTTTCAGCGCTTCGGCTTCGATCTTAAATTGAATCAGTTTACGTTCCAGTCGATCCATGGACTCCGGCTTGGAGTCAATTTCCATACGGATTCGGCTCGCCGACTCATCGATCAGATCAATCGCCTTATCGGGCAGTTGGCGATCCGAGATGTAGCGCTGAGACAACTTGACTGCCGCGATAATGGCGCCGTCGGTAATGGTGACCCCGTGGTGGACTTCATAGCGCTCTTTCAGACCCCGCAGGATGGCGATGGAATCTTCTTCATTGGGTTCACTGACTAGGACCTTCTGAAAGCGCCGTTCTAGCGCGCCGTCTTTTTCAATATATTGTCGATATTCGTTCAAAGTCGTCGCACCGACGCAGTGCAATTCGCCCCGCGCCAACGCCGGCTTCAACATATTGCCGGCATCCATGGCGCCATCACTTTTACCGGCCCCAACCACCGTGTGCAGTTCATCGATGAAAAGGATGACCTGGCCATCCTGCTTGGCCAGCTCATTGAGCACGGCCTTCAGACGCTCTTCGAATTCACCTCGGTATTTAGCACCGGCCACCAGCGCAGCCAGATCGAGTGATAGCACCCGTTTGCTCTTCAGGTTTTCCGGCACTTCACCATTAATAATACGTTGCGCCAAGCCTTCGACAATGGCGGTTTTACCGACCCCAGGCTCACCGATCAAGACCGGATTGTTCTTGCGCCTGCGCTGCAGCACTTGGATAGTGCGCCGAATTTCATCATCACGGCCAATCACTGGATCCAGCTTGCCCTCTCCGGCCCGTGCGGTCAGGTCGACGGTGTACTTGTCTAAGGCCTGGCGGCTCTCTTCAGCATCGGCGCTGGACACCGGTTCGCCATTGCGGATGTCTTCAATCGCCTGCTGTAACACGGCTTCAATCAGTCCGGCCTCCTGCAGCGTCTTGGCGATGCGTGACCGGTCCTGCAACATGGCCAGTAGTACCAACTCACTGGAAATAAACTGGTCTTTGCGTTTCTGCGATAGCTTATCGGCTCGATTCAGCACCCGGCCCAAGTCATTCGACATATGGACATCGTCGTCGTTGCCATTTATTTTCGGCAACTGCTGTAGCTGCTCATCGGCAGCGGTCTTTAGTTTGGCCATATTAGCGCCGGCCTTGCTCAGCAAGGCGCTAGTGGCGGTGTTTTTTTGATTCAGCAGGGCGATTAACAGGTGGACTGGTTCAATAAAGCTGTGATCTTGGCCCAATGCAACCGACTGCGCATCGGACAATGCCACCTGTAAATTGCTTGTAAGACGATCGATGCGCATAGTATTACCCTAGTATGAGTTTTGCCTGAGTCTGGTACAGAAATATGGGCTAAGGCGATGAGAATCAAGTCCACCTGAACGGTCTTATAGTGCCAACTTCCAAATCAAATTGGCCATACGGCCCGTTTGACCGTCCCGGCGATAAGAATAGTAGAGATCTGGGTTTTGTACCGTGCAGGCATTGGCTCGATAGACCCGCTGCACGCCAGCGGCCAACAGTTGCTGCGCTGCCAAGCCAGCCAAGTCACAGAGATATTTACCGCTTTCAGGCCGAAAAGAACGCTCATAGCCCGGCCAGCTTTTGAACGCCGTCCTGACATCCGATCCGACTTCAAAGGCCGCCGGCCCAATGGCCGGCCCAATACCACAATAGATCCGACTGCCTGGGTCAAAGGTGGCCAAGCTGGCCAAGAGGATATCGTCAGCCAACCCGCGCCAACCCGCATGGGCAATGGCCACCTGCGAACCGTCTGCGGTCCAGAAGAAGACCGGTAAGCAGTCTGCGGTCAGCACGCAGCAGGCCAAGCCGACCGCACGGCTATAGCTGCCATCCTGTTCTTGCTTAAGATCGGCGGCGACGGCATTGACGACTATATTAGAGTGCGTCTGATGCAGCCAGGTTAGGCGGGGGGCTCCGGGCAGGCGTTGTTGCAGCAGTTGTCGGTTGGCGGCAACCGTTGCGGGTGCTTCATCGACATGGTCGGCCAGATTAAAAGATCCGTATGGCGCTCCACTGAAACCGCCTTGACGGGTTGTCCAACCGGCCTGAACATTGGCCGGCAAGGGCCAAGGCGCAAACTTAAAACTCATAGGTCGTGCTCGGTACCATAGACCGTCAATTCATTTTCCATTTCGTCGAGCAGTTCTTGGAAATCGGCTGGAATATCTGCTTCCCAATGCATTTGAAGCTCAGTTTGCGGGTGAATCAGCTCCAAATAACCGGCGTGTAAAGCCTGACGTTTAAAACGCTTCATCACCGTCATAACCTCTAGGGTAACGCCCTTGGGCAGGCGCGACCGGCCAGCATAAACTGGGTCGCCGACGATCGGATTACCAATGTGCGACATGTGCACGCGAATTTGATGGGTACGGCCGGTTTCCAACTTACAGCGCACCAGGGTGTGATTGCGCAGGCGCTTAATCACACGATAGTGAGTGACCGCTTCCTTGCCCATAGTCAAAGGGGCAACCGCCATCTTGGTGCGCTGCTTAGGGTGCCGATCGATCGGTGCATCGATGGTGCCACCGGCAATCATCACGCCCATACAGATGGCCGAGTATTCTCGCCCCATGCTGCGATCTTGCAATTGCGCGGCCAGCCCGGTTTGGGCCTGCAGGGTGCGCGCCACGACCATCAAACCGGTAGTATCCTTATCGAGCCGATGCACGATGCCGGCACGCGGCACCGAGGCAAGCTCAGGATAGCGATAGAGCAACGCATTTAACATGGTCCCGTTCGGATTCCCCGCGCCGGGATGGACCACCAAACCCGCAGGCTTATTGATCACGATAATCTGATCGTCTTCATAGACCACATTCAATTCAATGGCTTCCGCTTGCCAGGCTTCGTTCGCCTCTAAGACAGCATCGAGTTCAAGGGTTTCACCACCGATCAATTTGTCTTTATTGCGTCGGCTCTTGCCATCTACTGTTAGCTGCCCGCCACTGATCCAGCTCTGTATTCTGGAGCGTGAGTAGTCATCAAAAAGCAATGCAGCTACCTGATCGAAACGCTTATGCCCATGCTCTAAGGGGACAATTTTCGTTTCCTTGATGGATTCTGTGGTATCAGTCATTGGAGGCTTGGGTATCCTGTGGTTACAATGGCAGTCATTTTACTGATTTAATGAGATATAGCATGTTTACCGTAGCGCATAGCGCAAAAAAAGTTAGCCAAATGGCATTTTTGTCGCTTGCCATACTACTAAGCGGCTGTGCCGTGCTCGGCGATAGGACCCAGGACACCGAAGCTGGCTATTATCAAACGGCACAGACCTACCTCGACAAAAACAACTACAGCTTGGCAATCGAGCGCTTGACCGACCTACAAAGCCGCTTTCCGTTTGGCCGCTACGCCCAGGCCACCGCTCTCGATCTGATCTACGCCCGCTATCAGGCCAGCGACTATGCCACTGCGTTGATTGAGGCGGATCGTTTCACTCGCCTCAATCCAGAGTACCAGGCGGTCGACTACGCTTGGTTTATCCGCGCCATGAGCTATTATCGCCTGTTTCTCGCCAATCGAGGGGTTTTTGGCAAGGTCGATCCGGCGATAAGATCGCCCGAACAAGGCCAGAAAGCATTTTTTGCCCTGCTCGACTTTACCGACCGCTTTCCCAACAGCGCCTATAGAGAACCGGCTCTGACGGCGATGATCGTCCTGAAGGACTCTCTGGCGCGCCACGAATTAATTGTCGCCGACTTCTATATCCGGCGCGGTGCCTGGGTTGCAGCGGCGGAACGGGCCCAAGTGGTGATTCAACACTATCCCGGCGTCAGCGCCGAAGCAGATGCCTTAGTGGTGCTGATTGAGGCCTATGCCACACTCAATCTCGATGCAGAGCGGCAGCTCAGCTTGGCGCGCTTGCAACAGACCTATCCAGACCATGCAGTCTTCGCCACCGGCAGCTACCAGGCGCCCAAGTGGTCCGAAGATCGTTGGTGGCTAAAGCTGCTCACCCTTGGCCTGACCAGTTAGCGCAAGCTCAATTCAGAGCAACAGGTCAGCTGTTTGGTTCGAACTTGTAAGGGTATTAGTAGCAGGCAAGCATTGACCCCTTAACCGCCTCAAGCGAATCCTCCGGCGCGGCAATACATTGGGGCGCGCCGGCCGCGCTCAACGCCGACGGGCCGCTATAGCCCCATAAGACCCCGAGTGCAGTAAGATCGTGATGCCGCCCGGCCGCTATATCGTAACGGGTATCGCTATGGAATCTATCAGGGTACCGTCGAAATCCCATAAGATATTTATCATTACTGCTAGCTCCCCGGCTTCCAGCCATGCGTAATGGGGTAGCGTCGATCGCGACCGAAACCGCGTGTGGAGACCCGAACCCCCTCTGGCGCCTGGCGCCGTTTGTATTCATTCAGGTCAATTAAGCGCAGTATTCGATGCGCCGTGTCGTGCTCGAAGCCGGCGGCGACAATGGTATCGAGACTCTCGTCGCGTTCAACGTAGCGTTCGATAATCTCGTCCAAAATTGGATAGGGTGGCAGACTGTCCTCGTCCAGCTGATCCGGTGCCAACTCCGCTGAGGGCGGCCGGGTGATGACCCGCTCTGGTATCACTGGACTCTGTTCGTTGCGCCAGTTGGCCAGGCTATAGACCCAAGTTTTGGGCACGTCTTTGAGGCAGTTGTAGCCGCCACACATATCGCCATAGAGGGTTGCGTAGCCGACCGCCAGTTCGCTCTTATTTCCGGTGGTCAGCACCATAAAACCGAGTTTATTGGACAAGGCCATCAAAAAGACACCGCGCATGCGCGATTGCATGTTTTGTTCGGTGACGTCGACACCCTTATCGCCAAAGGCCGGTTGTAAGGTACTCAATGCAGATTCAAAGGCTGCGCCAATCGGTAGGACGTCGAACCGAATGCCCAGGCTCCGCGCTTGCGCCTCGGCGTCCTCGAGGGAGATTTTGGCGGTATAGTGGTAAGGCATCATGACCCCCATCACCCGATCGGCCCCTAACGCATCTACCGCAATGGCCGCACTGAGGGCCGAATCGATGCCCCCAGACATGCCCAGGATGATACCGGCAAAGCCATTGCGATTGACGTAATCGGCCAGACCCATCTTCAGGGCCTCATAGAGGGCAGCCGAGGTAGAGGGCTCGGGCGCAATAGTCCGGGTCTCGACAGACCACTGGCCCGCAACCCGGTGCAGATCGACACACGACAGGGCTTCACTAAACACCGCAACGGTGTGGCCGATATCGCCGTTGGGATTGACCACGAAGGAGCCACCATCGAAGACCAGCTCATCCTGGCCGCCGACGTGGTTAACATAGAGCGTGGTCATCGGCCATTGTTTGACCACCCTAGCGACCTGCTCGTGGCGCTCGGCGCTGCGATCGATCGAGTAGGGGCTGCCATTGATATTGATATTGATCACCGCGCCGGCTTCAAAGGCTCGACGGGCGGGGCCGTCGTACCAGATATCTTCGCAAATACTTAGGGCAATCTGGGCCCCCTTAAAGCTAAAGACGCAGGTTTCGGTGCCTTTCTGGAAATAGCGCTTTTCATCAAACACCTGGTAGTTGGGCAGATGCTGTTTACGGTAATCGGCAATCACCTGGCCCTTATCGATAACCATCGCCTTGTTGAACAGTTTGCCATCTTCCCGCTGCGGATAACCAACGACAATGGCAATTGGCAATTGCGCGGCAAAGAGTCGATGCAAACCATCACTGACCCGCTTGCCCAGGCTGGGCCGCAACAATAAGTCTTCCGGTGGATAGCCGGTCAGCGTCAGTTCTGGAAACACCACCATATCGGCCTGTTGGTCGATGGCCTGCTGGGCCAAAAGCAGTATTTTACTGACGTTACCGTCTATGTCCCCGACCGGAAAACGATGTTGGGCCAGCGCCACACGTATATTCATAGACTACTCTAAGGAGGTAATTGGCCATATTGTGAAGCCTGTCTCGTCGCAGAACAAGGTTTCTACCCCATTAACAAGGCGACCGGCAGTGTTTATAATCACCGGGCCCTCAAAAAGAAGCCAAGCCATGAGCTTTAGCATCCGACTCAGCCAGCCCGTTTTTCGCGTGCAACAACTGTTGTTCGCTTTTGGTATCTTCCGACTGATCCTGGCAACCGGCCTCTGTGTTTTGGCACTGTTACCCGAGACCGCAGAGCAACTCCTGCCCAGTCCTAACCCTGAATCCATGCAGTTTGCGACGTTAGTCTATTTGATCCTTACGATCCTGGGCATGCTACTAACGGTCAATGAGCATCTGTCGAAAACACCGGTCACGGTATTACTGATAACCGATATTCTGCCGCTCATGCTAATCATGCGCTATAGCGGCGGTGTCGACAGTGGCTTTGGCAGTCTGATGTTGATCAGCGTTGGTATCGGTGGCCTGCTCTTACCATTACAGCAAAGCCTGCTGGTTGCCGCCATCGCGACCTCCAGTGTGGTCTATACTGAGATGTTACCGCATCACACCGGCAACAGGGACCTATTGCAGGCCGCCCTCTTGGGCCTAGGGTATTTTGTCGAAACCTTTTTTTTGCAGTATGTTGGCCAGCGCGTAACAACCACCGAGCGGTTAGCCCGAGTCCAAGCCGATACTATTTTAGACCTACGCCATCTGAATGAATTAATCGTTCAACGGATGCGCACTGGCATTATAGTGATCACCAGTGAAGGGGTTATTCGACTGATGAACGATGCCGCACGGGATCTCATGAATACCTCAGAGACCCGTCCCTTTTGGCTTAGTCAACCCATACAGGAGCGGCTGGACAGTTGGAAGCTGAACCCGGAGCACCGGATTGAAGCCTTTCAAGCCGATGCGGATCACCCGAAGGTGAGCGTCAACTTTGCCCGCCTGCAACAGACGGAGCTCAGTGATCTGATTATTTTTTTGGAGGACATTGGCCGCATGCAGCAACAGGCGCAACACCTAAAACTGGCCTCGCTCGGTCGGCTCACAGCCTCCATCGCGCATGAGATACGCAACCCGCTCGGTGCAATTAGCCATGCCGCCCAGCTACTCGATGAGTCCCCGACGCTGAATACCGACGATAAACGCCTATTGGCGATGATTCATACCCATTCTGAACGACTCAACACGATCATCGTGACTATACTGGAATTGTCCCGTCGTAGACCGAATCGGACCACGACCATCGGCTTGCTGGCTCTGCTCGATCAATGTTTGGCCGAGCGGGAGCTGGAGACTCTCCGCCAACAGGATAGGATTCAGGTCGAGGCCGAATTGGACTTCAGCATGGCAATCGATGTCAACCAGATCACTCAGGTGTTACACAATCTTATCGATAACGGCTTGCGTTATAGCGGTTTGAATATTGGCGAGCGGCGGCTAAGGCTAATAGCCGGTAAACTGGCCGACACCGAACAATACTATCTCGATATCGAGGATGAGGGTCTAGGGGTCCGCAGTGATCAGATTAAAAACCTTTTTGAACCCTTCTATACCACCGAACACCGCGGTACCGGCTTGGGGCTCTATATCGCCAAGGAACTGTGTGAAGCCAACCGCATGCAATTGTCTTATGTCCCGGATCGCAGCGGTGGATGTTTTCGGATTGTCTTTTCCCATGCCCTGAGTAAGGCCGCCAACATTAATCACCCTTAAAAGGATTTGCGCCCCATGTCAAAGGTCCAACGAGTTTTAGTTATCGATGATGAACCGGATATTCGGGAACTGCTCGAAATCACCCTAATACGGATGGGCTTAGCAAGCAGCAGCGCCGTCGATGTGTCGTCCGCTATTTTGGCCATTAAAAATACCGATGTGGATCTGATCTTAACCGATATGCGCCTGCCCGATGGCAATGGCCTGGATATAGTGCGCTATGTTGCCGAAACCAAACCGGACACCCCGATCGCGGTGATCAGCGCACACGGCAATATGGACCTAGCGATCGAATCGCTTAAATCCGGCGCCTTTGATTTTGTGTCCAAACCGATCGATGTCAAAAAACTGCGCACCCTGATTACTCAAGCACTCAAGGTCAAAAACCAGGCGGCGCTACAAGCCGACGCTGATGCCCAAGCCGACGCAGATGCCCAAGCCGGACCCTTGGAGATGGGCCGGTCGGCGGCTATGCAGCTGTTGCAGAAAAGAATCCGCAAGCTCGCGGTCAGTCAGGCGCCGGTCTTTATTAAGGGTGAGTCCGGCTCGGGCAAGGAGCTAGCGGCGCGTCAGATTCACAGGCTTGGCCCGCGCGCGCAGGGCCCCTTCATCCCGGTGAACTGCGGTGCCATTCCCTCAGAACTGATGGAAAGTGAGTTTTTCGGTTACAAGAAAGGAGCCTTTACCGGGGCGACCGAAGACAAGCAGGGATTTTTTCAAGCGGCTAATGGCGGCACCCTGTTTCTCGATGAGGTTGCCGATTTACCCTTGGCCATGCAGGTCAAACTCTTGCGCGCCATCCAGGAGAGAAGGATCCGTCCCATCGGCACCCAAAATGAAATAGATGTCGATATCCGAATCCTCAGTGCTACGCATAAAAATCTCGACACCATGGTCGAGCAGGGGGACTTTCGCCAGGATCTGTTCTATCGTATCAATGTGATTTCCTTGGCCATTCCGGCCTTACGTGAACGCACCGACGATATCCCCCTGTTGAGCCAAACAATACTGCAGCGCATTGCCGGCAACTATGAACTACCGTTGGCCAGGCTGACCGCAGAGGCCAAAAAAGCCCTAGGCCTCTATGGCTTTCCAGGCAATGTCAGAGAGTTGGAAAATATTCTTGAGCGCGCCTTCGCCATGTGTGAGGACGACACCATCAGCGCAGCAGATCTGAATCTCAACAACGACCCAAGCCCCTTGACCTCGCCGATCCAGACGCCCGAATTTGCGGCCCGGCCAGACGGCGTTTCGCTGGAGGATTACCTAATGGATATAGAACGTCATGTGGTCGAACAGGCCCTAGACGAAACCCGATGGAACCGCACCGCCGCCGCGAAACTGCTGGGCATAACCTTTAGGGCGCTGCGTTACCGCCTAAAAAAACTCGGTTTGGAATAGGCTCACTAAACCGCCCGGATCACCTGATTATACTTTAACGGCCGTCCTTTACCGGTTGAGCTGGCTTTGGTTACCTTAGCTATAAACTCGCATGGCAGGGACGGCAAATGAACAGCAAAGGCTTTACCCTAATAGAATTTATGGTCGCGGTCGCTATCCTGATGATTATCACCGGCACCTCAATGCCAAAACTAGAGGATCTGAGTCGATCCTACAGTGCCTATCTGGAGAAAAATCGCTGGCTTAATCTTTTCGCCTTTGCCCGAGCCTCTGCCGCACTGGGAAATTCCATTGTTACCCTGTGTCCCCTGCAGGCAAACCGCTGCACAGACGATATGCATCAGGAATGGGCACTGTTCACCGACTCGAACAATAATAAAATCTTGGACAATAATGAGCAGATACTGAAAGTACTACTGCCTAAATCGGAGAGCCTGTTCGGTTATTACAATTTGGGTAAGCCCTACTTCCGTTTTGGTGATATCCGGGGGCACAATACCTATCTCGGTATGGCCAGCGGCTTTACCCTATGCCCGCTGGGGCACCTCGATAAAACGGCCTACCACATAACGATAAACATACTCGGCCGAGCCAAGCTCTATACCCAACGCAATGAACGCCAACAGCCCCTGCGCTTTACCCACCAGCGCTGGCAGCTGGCACGGTGTGACCGTTAAAGCCTTGAGCTTACCAGCAGGTTTCAGCCTCGTTGACCTGGTCTTTACGTCCGGTTTGCGTGTAGGTAAAGTCGCCACAGTCGTCATCTGCCATGCGCTGGCCGGCGACTCGAACCGCGCGAATTTCAAAGGACGTCGCCGATACCGATTCAATGGTTAAGTTATAGATAGGCGTCCCGCCGTCCACTGGCACCGTTTGGGCGAAGAATGCGGGTTTACCCTTATCACCGGTAGCTACGGCGCCACAGTCGGTTACCTTATCGTTGCCGCTGTCACAATAGCTGTTATTTTCGGTGAAGCGCCGTTCCAAATGCGCCGCTAGCGAAATCAACGCCGCCTGGGCATCATTGCGATTGGCCCGGTCGACAAATTGCGCATAGCGCGGGAAGGCAAAGGCCGCTAGAATCCCGATGATGGCGACAGATATCATCAGTTCTATTAGGGTAAAGCCTGCAGTCTGTTGTTTCATAGGGATTCCATTTTTTTCATTTATTATTAATCACAAGACCGTTATTTGTATCAGCCTTCCTCTCTGAGCTTAGAGATTTTCGCGTAACTGTTTGGCCACCGCTTCGCTGGGCAACAACAGCAGCCGCCTGGCAATATAGGTCTGCAATTCAATTGAATATTCCGCATCAATAAGTACCCAAGTTCCTTCGCGCGCTGCGTGAAGCGGCAGGCGTTGACCTTCATCGGCCCGATAGTTCTGCACAATGATGAAGTTGGTGTAGTTAAAGGATCGGTCACCCAACTGCAAACTGGCCGTTGCCGTATCAATGAAACTAACCTGTTCAACAAATTGACGGAGTTCCTGATCGGCGGCGCGGCCAATGCCCGAGAACAGCAAGCAGCTCAAAATCATTATTATCTTCACTAGTGTACGCATCATTATTGCCCCTATTGTCCAATTCTTAATTCACGCCACATCCAACGACCCAGTAAAACTCCGGCATCGCGGACAACCTCCAAGATAGTTGCATCGGAGGTGTTTGATTTGCAGGTCTCCGAACCATTTGGCAGGGTAATACAGACCGGCTGTGTGGCTAATGAGTCGGATTTCAGCCCCGAACTCGGCACGGAACCGTTGGTTAGAGAAAGCAAGAAATCCGTTTCATCAATATCGCCATCGCCATCAACGTCAATGGCAGGCGTTTCCGGCCGTGAACCACTAATAGCATTTAGTTGCATAAACCAACTACTGCCGCCGTAAGCACAAGGATTGGCGTCCGGAATGGCGGTGACAAATATAATCTGATCATCACGCAATTGCGGATCACTGATAAATCGTTCACCCCGCCCGTCGGTATTATTTTTTTCAGTATTGACCATATCCATATACCAACCTAGGTGCGTATCGACCAATAAACCATCGTCAGTGCCGTCCTTCGGCAAGCCCGTTTCACGATGCCAAATGATTGGATTTGCTGTTGTGATCCGGTTGAGTTCCCCGATGTCATCGCCTTTTTTATTCTTAGGATGCAATTCTTGCAGTATCTTTTGCTCTAACAAATGCGATTTATTAAAGACCGGGGAAGTACTAAAGCCCTTATCCCAAATGGCATAGAAGGATTGAAGCCCCTTATTTTTATTATCGTTTTGCTGAAAATAACTGCCGGTACCAAAATAGACCAGCATGCCGGTGGCACCCTTGTTAAAGCCGACCTGAGGTTTGACCGTGATGGGCTGACGATTGGTAATGCTGCAATCTGCTGTCGTACAAGCGGTATAGAGCGGTAATGCAGTGGTTCCGTTCTTAAAAGCAACATCCCATTGAGCTGGGTCAGAACTGGAAATATCAAACTTCCACATATTACCCTCAAGATCACCGGCGTAAACATAGTCCGCGTCATAATCATTATCTACGTCAAGTGTCGTCGGGCTCGACAGTCCATTGGGCGTGGATAAGACATTAACCTTGGTGTCGATTTTCTTAATAAGATTGCCCGTTGCGAGCTCTACAATGTATAACACCGCGTAACCCGAACCGACCTGCCCGTCGGCAACGGTACTGTTGTAGCCATTGCCAAAGATGGCCACCCATTTGCCATTGTTCGCTTTGGTGATGGTTGGTTTTCCAAAGGTGTAACCCAAATCCTGGTCATTCACATCGGTAAATTCCCAGAGAACCGTGGCGGCGGCGGTAGTTTCGGTCGTATAGACATTGGGGTTTGAGACATCCAAGGCAAAGAGTCCCTGGCCGCCAGCGTTCATCCCGCTGACCAATACCGTACGCCAACTGCTGTTGAAATAGACATCCGCCACCTCAGGCGATCCGTCTACCGTGTAGCTGTGGTTGTAAGACTTACTGGCGATATCGGGCAAGCGTTTCATCGCCGGGGTTGGCACATAAGCAAAGAGTTCTAAACCAAAGGCCGGCGTACCCCTGAGGTCCGGATCGACATTAAAGGCGTGCAACATACCGTCGTTGGAGCCGACGTAGAGAACAGGCGTGCGATACAGAGTGAGCCCCCCGACGTCTTTTGATTTCCCGTCTCCATCCGGATTTTGACGAAATTTACTGTATTTTCCGCCCTCAAAATCATCCGAATAGAGCGCTTCCGGGTTGGCCACAAAGGCAGGGGCCGAGTTGATAATATCGCCCAATGGGCCTGGAGAGGGGAGTTCTAACTCCCTAGTCCGAAAGTCTCCGTTTTTACCCTCCAAGCTGCGATCACCGCGAGTGTAGTTGAAAACTTCCTGTGAACCGATCAGTGCTTTTTGCGCCGCACTCAGATTCGCCCACTGGAAAGGAATGCCATCGGTGCCATCATAGGTAATGATTTTGCGGTCACCGGGTAAAGGCACCTTGGATGCCAATTCGGAATTGTTCAGATCCAATGAGCCATCCAGCTTAACCGGAATACCGTTAATCTTACCGTTCCAATCCACATTGTTAAATTCGGCTTGAAACAACATGGTCGACGACGAAATCGATCCGGTGTTTACACTGACGGCCGAGGCTGAGGCATTTTGCTTACTTATGTCGTTAACGGCATCGCCCAAATATTCTATCAATTCGTCAGGCTTTCCGGCGTTTAAAAACAAACCTCGGCCGTTGTAAGCCGCATGACGCAAATCATCAATAGTACTGAGCTCCGTCCTCTTTGGCTCAGGCCAACCGCCCCAACCGGGCACCCCAGGCTTCTCAGATTCACCCAATGTCCCATAGACACCAAAACCGACTGTATATGTAACCAGATGTTGCGCCGGATTTTCGTCCTTATTTATCTCGCGTGTCCCCAATGGCACCTTATCCTCGAGTGACGGTTGCAAATCGGTTTTGTAATATTTCATCGCGACATCCGCAAGGGTATTGCTATAGGTGTCGGCATACAGCCCGCCGTCATAGGGTGATGCGCCATCAGCATCCTGGTTTCCGACGTTAGGGCTTGTTTGCCCGGTCCAGACTCCGTCAGTCATCAGGATGGCAAAGTTTTGCTGACAGGACCCACCTTGCTCCTTGGTCACAATTGGCCCGGTACCTGGCGCCTGGCGAAAATACTCACCGGCGTATTGCAATCCGGTCCGTAACGGTGTCCCTCCATCCGCAGGAATGCCGAACATGGTTGCCATCAGGTTATCTTTATTGATACCGGCTGTGATGTCGAGAGGCGTAGATATATTATCGACGTCAAGAACCGGCCTTTTGTAGTCTGAATCATTCTTTATGGTGGTAATGCCCATACGAGCTGTCGATTCGTCAATAATGGTCGACAGGGCCCGTTTGGTGACCCAGGTACGCTTACGGTAGTATGAGTACCAATTGGCATAGTTGGTTTGTTCGGCAACGGGCATATCCTCCACGGCCACCAGCCAGCTGTTCAACATGGCTTTGGTGGTAGTTAAATTAGCAGTGGCCCTAATCGCATCGAGCTCGGGACATTCCAGCTCGGTTTCAACTTCCAGTGGGTCAACCTTGCCATCGCCGTTTGTATCAGACCAACCATCAAAGGTGCCATTGCCATTGCGATCGATAAAAACATCTTTGCGTCCATTATTATTGATATCCACATAGACATCGAGGACATTGTCGCCATCGAGATCGTACCAAGGAAAATAACCAGGCCGGTCATCAGCAGAGTTTTTTGCTGTTAAATTCGTTCTCTCATTGCTGTCAAAAGGGGATTTCTTTGCCGAGGTAATAGGTTGATTGGCATAGGCATTACCAGCTTTATCTTTGCCGACCCAGGGTGTATAGGTTTTGGTCCGGTCGTAATGCAAAGTATTTACACCCAAACAGGACCTCAATAATCCGTCTCGGTTGGGTTCTTCTATCCAGCCATAAACCCATTTGCTCCGACCTTCGTCATAAAACCAACCGTTGTGCCCCGTTGTAGTGATAGGCGGACTGATCCTCACTCTGTCTTCGCCAAGTGCATTGTTGGTCATATTGAAGTGTCGCGTACCTTCCTTGCTATAAAGCGTTTCCCACTTCATCGAGCCGGAATCATCGATTATAAAATAAATATTGGGTTGCACACCGCCCGCTAGAAACAACGGCGAATTGGCCAGGCTGAGGTTAGCTGCCGAACTGAGCCCACCGGCGATCGACATGGCGACTAAAAACCCAATGCGCGGCAACATAAGTCTGTTTAAGATTAACTGATTTTTTTTCATGGTTAATACCTTCTCGAATACAGAGACTGCAATAGTACGGCAGAATTACGTTCACCCCAGGCGATGGCGGTAACTCGATAAATGATTTTGCATTGCCGAATCGTCGGTGTGACCGCACCGTCGCAAACTTCATCGTATTCCTCGATAACATAGCGCGGTTTTTTTCGGGTGCCTGCGAATTCCTCGTTATACTCGGTGCCATTGTCATCCCACCAAGCCTCACTCTTGGTCCACCAGTTGGGCGTACCGGGCGGCACCTTACCTAGGATCGATACCGAGCCAGACTTCACGCCATCGATCGGTTCCGGTCGATTGCCAAAACCGGCGACAAAGGCTTCACCGGCGCGCAAGGAGGCTTCGGCTGCCTGAAAGGCGATATTGCGATCGAGATTGTTACCGGCCATCCGCTCTTCTACCACCGACGATTCCATTACCGAAACCCCGAGCAACGTTAAAATTAGGAGCATCACCAAGGCGATAATTAACACCGCGCCACCCTGCTTTGCCGCGATGGGCTTTGCTTCCTGCCGCTTGCCTGGGCGCGCGTTGAAGTTGACTTGCTGGTCTGAGACCTTAACGTTCATATCAGTTCATCCTATTGCGCAGAATGACGGTGGTTTCAAACACCTTACGCAGTCGTCGATCGGCCATGGTTAGGGTCTTGTCATTGAAGGTTAGGGTTTGCGGCGAACTGGTCACCCCCTCGACATCACCTTCGGCCTGGCTACCCGACACGGTCAGCACGCTGATCTTAACGGCGACTACGTCATCGATACTGGCCAGCGGGACATCACGGATGTTGGCAAAATAGTCCGGCACCAGATCCCCGTCCGTATCGACGCCATACTTATATTGAATGTTTTCCACACTCCCGAGTAGAACCTGACGCGCGCCATTCACAGCCAACTCCAGCTCGTTTTTGGCGTTGACGGTAAAGATTCGATGCTCGATTTCGTTCACGGTCGAACGCTTATTTTGCATTACGAAAAAACTGTAACGCAGCCCACCGGTGGCATCGACCATCTGAGTAGTGGAGGTGCCCGAGCCGAGCCGAATCAGATCGGCCACCTCACAGTTGCTGACCAAGACATAATCGCCCGAGGCAAAGCTGCCCTCATTGGATATGCCCAGTGTGCTCGGTGACAAGACCCCTGCGGTGATGGTCGCGCTATTTTGATTAAGCTTGAGTAAGGCCAGGGTATCGGGGGCATCGAACGCGCTTGCCGTGCCGTCGGCACCATCGGCGCTGTTGCCAAAGGCCGCCGGTGCGGTGGTTTGGATGGCATTGATATCCGGCATATTGGCGGTGAAGGACTGAATGTTTTGACTAATCGAGTTGAAGGTCGGCGTACAGCCGTAATTGCCGCTCTGGCGCAAGTCGTCGGCGATAAAATTGAGCGTAAAGCGCCCACTTTCCTGCACCCGCACCATCGACTCGGTGAGGTTAAAGGCCTGTCGATTCGACAAGACGACCTGAACAATGCCGGTGATAATAAAGCTGGCTAAGACGACGGCCACCATCAGTTCTACCAGACTTAGGCCTTGCTGCTGTGATCGGTTCATATGCGAAATTCCGTAATGCGATCGGCGATCTTATCGATATCTTTGCTGGCAATATCGGCGTCGGCGTCATTGAGCGCCTGCTGAATCTGGTCGTTGCGGTAGTCAGCCCAGCGAATACGCAGTTCAAAAATACCCCCGCTCAAACTCAGTTCGGCCTCACCCTCGGGCAGCGCGGACTGCAAACGAGCGGTCCACTGTGCCAGTGCGGTCCTGGCCATTTCATCGGTACTGCAACTGCCCGAGACCTGCAGGCAGTTTGCTACCGCGGTCGGCACACTAGCGGTAACCGCAGTATCGTAACTGGTAAAAATACTCGCCGTATTACGCGCCTCGATCGGATTGGCCCGAATAATATCCACCAGCTCATAGGACAGTTGCGCGGCATAGGATCGGTGCAGCGCGCTCTGAGTATTGCTAAGGCCGACCGTTTGCGTGCTGGCAACGCCGAGCAAACCGATGGAAAAAATAAGGATCGCGACCAGCACTTCGATCATGGTCGCGCCACCTTGGGTCTGGGGGGCTCGAACGAGTGGCACAGGCAGTGCAGAGGCAAAACGTTTCATGGGCAGTCTCCTGTGCTGACTTGCAGGCGTCCGATGGCGTTAAGGCTTAGGGTACGCCGATCTCCCGCCGCACAGTCCGGCATCGTCAAGTCCAAGCTGAAGGCCGTTGCGGCGACGACCGCGCCCTGCTCACTGAAGGTGACCGAGTCTTCATCATTCGTTTCGATCAGGCTCGCACCGCTGCCGAGCGGGTCCCAGACGCGCAAGACACAGTCGTCGATATTGGTTTCGCACGGGTTGGCATCGCTGTCGTCGTCGAAATCCCCATCTGCATTTAGATCGAGAAAAACAATCCAGCCGGTGGCCCAATTCTCGTCGCCACCGCAGCTTTCATAATCGGTACTGGAGCAGACCGTGACGGTAGAACTCAGGTTGACCGCTTCTGACCGGGCATAGGTCAGAGCGCCGCGTACCTTGCTGGTATTGGCGTCGATACGGGTGTCGCGCATCAAATTGTTAAACGACGGCGCGGCGAAGGCGCTGATGATCCCCAGAATAATCACGGTGACCATCAGCTCTAGCAAGGTAAAGCCTTGCAACTGTCTGCGGCTATCGGTCTGTCGATGTGTCTGTTGTGTCTGGGTCATGGGCGTCTCACCAATAGGACTGATTATTAGTGTAGAGCGGCGCATGGCAGAGCTAGTGACCGGGCTGATAAACGGTCACTATGCTGCGATAGGTGGTGCGCTGGGACGGGGTTTTGTTAACCGGTTCCGCTTTTAGTCAGCGGGGGTCAGGCGCAACTCTTTGGGAATGGAGAAGGTAATGTTTTCTTTCACGCCGGCTAATTCGATCGCCGCGTTGGCACCGAGCTGTTGTAGCCCCTCGACCACCTGCCTGACCAGTATTTCCGGTGCCGAGGCGCCGGCAGTCACGCCGATGCGTTGACAACCATCGAACCAGGCTGGATCGAGTTGTTCGACACTGTCGACCAGGTAAGCGGCACAGCCCATGCGTTCAGCCAGTTCGCGCAGCCTATTACTGTTCGATGAGGTGGGCGACCCGACCACGATCACCACTGAACATTCGGCCGATAAGGTTTTGACCGCATCTTGACGATTTTGCGTGGCATAGCAAATATCATCCTTGCGCGGCCCCTGAATGTCCGGGTATTTGGCCCGTAGGGCATCGATAATTCGCGCCGTGTCGTCCATCGATAAGGTTGTTTGGGTCACATAGGCGAGCAGCGTCGGATTGTGCACCTGCAGTTCGCTTACGTCCTGTTGGTTTTCGACCAGATAGATGCCACCGCCCTGCTGGCGTTGGTATTGCCCCATCGTGCCCTCCACTTCAGGGTGACCGCGATGGCCGATCAGAATGCATTCCATGCCCTGATCGGCAAAGCTGGTGACTTCCAGATGTACCTTGGTAACCAGCGGACAGGTCGCATCATAGACGCGCAGGCCCCGCTCGACCGCTTCCTGACGCACCGCTTGGGAGACGCCGTGGGCGGAGAATATCACCCAATTGTCATCTGGCACCTCATCGAGTTCGTCGACAAAGATCGCCCCGCGCTGCTTTAAGTCTTCGACGACAAACTTGTTATGGACCACCTCATGACGCACATAGAGCGGTGCGCCATGAACTTCCAGAGCGCGATTCACGATATCGATGGCCCGGTCCACCCCGGCACAAAAGCCGCGTGGATTGGCGAGACTAATGTCCATGCGCAGCGACTCCAACTTCAACAATTTCGACTTCAAAGTCGAGATCCTTACCGGCCAAGGGGTGGTTAAAATCAACCACTATCGATTCGGCCTGAATATCGGCGATCACCCCGGGCAATTCGGAGCCGGCGGCATCCTGAAAAGCAATGACCATGCCGGAGCTCAGCTCGCCAGTCTCAGCAAACTGGTCTTTCTTATAGGTCTGCAGATTCGCAGGATTGAGCTGACCGAAAGCATCTTCGGGGCCAACCCGAACGGTGCGCCGATCGCCGGGTTCCAGACCGAGCAAATGTCGCTCAAAGCCGACGGGCAGATTACCATCGCCAATGGTAAAGGTAGCCGGGCTTTGCGCTTCGGTGCCGTCGACCACCTGACCATCAACCAGACGCAAGGTAAAATGCAGGGTCACCTTGGAATTTTCGTGAATTTGTGACATAGAAGCGACCTCTCTGGGAGCTGCGATACCCGCTGGGCACCGGCTGGCTAATTTAAATGACCCTCTCCAACGCTGGCGGAGAGGGTTGGCTGGGCTTAGGCGAAGTGCCGTTGTTCACCCTCAGCGCTGACATTCTCGACACAGCGACCACAGAGTTCTGGGTGCGCCGCTTGATGTCCGACATCGTCGGTCTGGTGCCAGCAGCGGCCGCACTTGGTCAGGGTCGACTTGACCACCGACACTTTCAAGCCCGGCAACTCGGTTTGCACCGCATCCTCAGGTGCCGTCGCCAGATCGGCCAGCTTGGCGCCACTGGTCAGAGTGACAAAGCGTAACTCGTCGCCCAAGTGCCGCAAGACGGCAGTGAGCTCAACGTCACAGTAAAGCGTTACCTCGGCGGTCAGGGAACCACCGACCTTGGCTTCGCTCCGGGCTTGCTCCAGCACGCCATTGACGCCGTCCTTGACTTGCTGGACCAGGGCCCAATAATCCGCGTTCATCGCTTCATCGGCAGCGAATGCGGTCAGTCCGGAGTACCAGGTCTCAGTAAAGACCGTGGTCTTATCCTGGCCGGGGATATAGGGCCACAGCTCGTCGGCGGTAAAACTCAGGATCGGCGCGATCCAGCGCACCATCGCTTGGAGCACATGATACATGGCCGTTTGTGCCGAACGTCGCGCTAGGGAGTTTTCCTGCGCAGTATACAGCCGGTCCTTAATGATATCGAGATAGAAACCGCCCATATCGAGCGCGCAGAAATGGTGAATCTTTTGCACCACCTGGACAAACTGATAGTTATCGTACAGCTCAGCCAATTCGTTTTGTACCGTCAGGGCTCGGTCGATGGCCCAGCGATCCAGGGCCAGCAAGTTGTCGACACCCAGTGCGTCTCGGGTCGGTTCAAAGCCATTCAGGTTCGACACCAGGAAACGGGCGGTATTGCGAATTCGTCGATAGGAGTCCGAGGTCCGCGTCAAGATCGCTTTAGAGAACGCCATATCACCAGAATAGTCGGTCGAGGCGACCCAAAGCCGCAAGACATCGGCACCAAACTGATTAAAGACCTCTTGCGGCTCCATGCCATTGCCCAATGACTTGGACATCTTATAGCCCTTCTCATCGACCACAAAACCGTGCGTCAATACCTGTTTATAGGGTGCACTGCCATTCATCGCGACAGCGGTTTTTAACGACGACTGAAACCAGCCACGATGCTGGTCGGACCCTTCCAGATACATATCGGCCGGGTATTGCGCTAATTCTTCGCGCTTAGTCAGGACTGAATAATGACTGACGCCGGAGTCAAACCAGACATCGAGGGTGTCTTGGGTTTTTTCATATTGATCGGCATCGTCGATCACCGAGCTCAGATCAAAATCGTACCAGGCGTCCATCCCGGACTGCTCGACCGCTAGGGCGACCGCCTCGATGATCTGCTGCAATTGCGGGTGCAGAAGACCGGTTTCCTTATGGACCACAAAGGTAATCGGGGTGCCCCAGGTCCGTTGCCGTGAGATACACCAATCGGGCGACTGACCGACCATCGCCTCGATCCGGTTCTGACCCCAGGCGGGCACCCAACGCACGCCCTTGATCGCGCTCATGGCCTGTTCTTGCAAACCCTGCTCGTCCATGCTGATAAACCACTGCGGCGTCGCACGATAGATCAGCGGTGTCTTAGTGCGCCAGCAATGGGCGTAGCTGTGGGTCAGCTTGCCTTCGCTGAGCAAATGGCCGCGCTGCTTGACCAATGCGATCACTTTGGGGTCGACCTTGTAGACATGCTCACCGGCAAAATATTCGACGTTGGCGCGAAACACGCCCTTGTCATTGAGCGGATTGATCGTTTCGATGCCATAACGGCCACAGACCACAAAATCTTCCACGCCGTGGTCGGGCGCGGTATGGACACAGCCGGTACCGGCGTCGAGCGTGACATGATCGCCCAGTAAGACCGGAATATCCCGATCATAGAAGGGGTGCGTAAAGACCAGCTGTTCCAACACCGAACCGGGGAAATGCGCCAACAGAGCGGTTTGCACCAGTCCAGTACGAGTCAGAAAACTTTCCAATAGGGCCTCAGCGACAATCAGCCGCACCGGCTGGTCCTGGTGCGTAGTTTGTACCAGGACATAATCGAGCTCTGCACCCACCGAAATGGCCAGAGACGAGGGCAACGTCCAGGGTGTCGTGGTCCAAATGACCGCCTGCACCGGACCTTCGCCCGCGCTGCTGCCGACGGCCGCCAATACTTTACTGTCGTCGCGCGCGCTGTAGGCCACGTCGACGTTAAAAGACACCTTATCGTGATATTCCACCTCGGCTTCGGCCAGCGCCGAACCGCCGACCACACTCCAGTAGACCGGCTTAAAGCCGCGCACCAGATGACCGGACGCGGCGATCTTGCCGAGGGCGCGAATGATGTCGGCCTCGGTCTGGAAATTCATCGTCAAGTAAGGACTGTCCCAGCTGCCGAACACGCCCATGCGCTTAAAGCCGCCGCGTTGCACGTCGATTTGGGTATGCGCGTATTCGCGGCATTTGGCGCGAAAAGTTTTAAAGTCAACCTTGTCGCCGGCCCGACCGATCATCGTTTCTACCTTATGTTCGATCGGCAGACCGTGACAGTCCCAGCCGGGCACATAGGGTGCATCGAAGCCATTAAAACCCTTCGACTTGACGATGATGTCTTTAAGAATTTTATTCACCGCATGACCGATATGCAGGGGCCCGTTTGCATAGGGCGGACCATCGTGCAAAATAAACTTGGGGCGACCCAGGCTGGCCGCGCGAATCTGCTGGTAAATGCCCTTGGTTTCCCAGT
>Ga0307492_10000273_pt1 | contig 22326 bp, 15 predicted proteins | sample SI3LmetaG_FD_202365 | JGI IMG/M metagenome (GOLD analysis project Ga0307492, IMG submission 202365) | Sea-ice brine microbial communities from Beaufort Sea near Barrow, Alaska, United States - SI3L | ecosystem: Environmental > Aquatic > Marine > Coastal | place: USA: Alaska | collected 2017-05-06 | reverse complement strand
CCGTCACACACACATACTTTGAAAAAACCCATCTAAAAGATAAAAATCGAGTAATTACTTTATTTTTAACTTTACTTTAATAGAGTTGTTACTCTATAATGTATTTGTTCCCTTTTAACGAACACCTGTTGTAATAATTTATATTTTAGCTTCCCCAAGCTATTCAGCCGATGAATTTGTTTTCATCGGTTTTTTTATGCCTAGAATTTGATAAAAAATAAAGTTAGTAATTTTTTTACAATAATTTCGATTTAAATGCGTCTTTGTATCGCCTCGATAAATTCAATATTTTACCATTATTTAGTTTTACTTCACTATCTCCACTACTCAGTGGTGTAATTGAATCAATATTATTTAAGTTAACGGCATGCGAACGATGAATACGACAAAATCCTTGCTCTTCGATTTGAGAAATTAGTTGAGTCAATGTTGCTCTTGTGGGATATATCCGCCCTTTAATGTGTAAATTAATGTAATTTCCTGACGACTCCAGCCACTCAATATCGTCCACTTTAACGATAAATTCCTTACCTAATTTTTTAACTAATAAACGGTCAAATCGTTGAGTAATATTTGCTTCTTCACCTACAGAAATTGGGCTAGCTTCACCTTGAAGTCGACTAACAATAAAACCATAGCCTTTAATAACGATTAGAATGGAAATAAAGTCCCATATGTCTTTACGAAGTTCATAAATAAACTCAATGAATATATTGCCAAAATCATAATTAAGCGATTGAGTCCAATATATTATCTCTCGTATCGCAACCATCAAACTGACATGAACAATAGAAAATATTATGGAACTAATAAAATACAAGGCCAGTGAAAAGGTTACTTTCGACCAATTAAAGGGCTGCTTCTTTAGTAGCCACACGCACGCAGGCAACAATAAAATAGTCCCTATCGCACTGCTGAATTCCCAAACGAAAGGTTCCCATAATTGAAAATTTGGTACTCCAGAGCGATTAGCTTCCATGATCACTGAAGTTGCCAAAATAACACTATGAATAAAAAGGTAGCCAAAGATACCTAAGACTTCATAGCGAAATTTATATTTTTGAAAGTGTGCTAATTTATTCATGGTAATAAACTAACATAATAGGAATTAAAGCAAAAACATTTCACCCCTCTCAGCCACCGCTTATCCCTATACATTGTTTCTTTGGCATTTTTCACTTTGTATAAAGAAAATCCCTGTCATTATCCCGATAACTTCTTTATCTATAAAGGCGAGCAAATGATTGTTCAATTTAATAACTTTTTAACAAAACACTTTATTCCAAGCCAGCAAGGAATGCCTGAAAGAAGATACGATCTTGATTGGTTGCGTGTTCTTGTTTTTGGCTTACTCATTTTTTATCACATTGGGATGTTATATGTGGTGAATTGGGGTTTTCATTTCAAAAGTGCTTATCAGTCAGAAACACTAGCAAATTTAATGCTTATAGTTGAGCCTTGGCGCATGGCGTCTTTATGGATAATTTCAGGTATTGCCATTCGATTTGTTTTAGTAAAAGTGTCGTTGCTTCGTTATACCTTTGTTAGAAGCTTACGCTTACTTTTACCCTTATTGTTTGGCGTTCTAGTGATTGTTCCACCACAACTCTATGTTGAAATGACGGCAAATGGCGCGTTAGATATGTCGTATTGGCCATTTTATTTAGCTATGTTTACTGATAATAATACGCTTTTCGTAAATTATCAGCCTGGTATATGGCCGCATTGGGACGTTAATCACTTATGGTATTTGCGTTCTTTGTGGGAATACTCGTTGGCGATAATAGTATTGTTACCCTTATTAAATTCCAACTATATAACAACCGCTTGCAACTGGCTGTTCAAACAACATCTCGGCGTAATGGTATTAATATTAACCTTGCCTATCTTTATTATTCAAATAACATGGCCTCAAGACACTAATCGCTATCCTTTAGGTTTCACTTTTTTACTTTATGGCTATTTAATTGGCTGGCATGCTCATTTTTGGCAACTGTTAACAATTAATTTTAAACCGTTACTGCTTACATTTATATTTTCATTCATTGTCTTTATCAGTTTCTATAATGCTGCTTGGTTAACGTTAAACGATTCGACTCCATCGTGGTTAATTATAATGGGCATGCTTATTTACAGTTTCGTGCGTGTTGCAGGAGTATTAACCGTATTGGCACTCGCTTATAAATATTTGAATAAAAAATCAGCCACATTAAGCTATTTTAATGATGCTGTGTATCCTTTTTATATTGTGCATCAAACCATTATTATTGTGCTCGCTTATAATTTAGTGCCTATGGAGTTAGGGCCGATAATAGAGCCTTTAAGCGTTATTCTCCTTACCATTTTATTATGTTTTATTTGTTTTGAGATTATTCGGCGTTCCGATATTTTAAAACCATTATTTGGTGCACGAATTAAGACAAACTACAGTAAAACGCTAAAACGTATGGGTTACATATTTGGATGTATGCTTATTATTCCAATTGGATTAGAGATCATTTTTTAAACGAAATAAAAATAAAATAATTTATTTGTAACCTTTCGCAAAATCGTGCGTAATTATAACTATGAAAGGAAATAAATTTAATCAAATACTCGAAGAACATCAGCAGCGAATTTATTCGTTAGCTTTATATATTTTACGCGACAAGCATGAAGCGGAAGATATTACACAAGATGTTTTTACGCGTTTATGGAATAGCTTAGATCAAGTAGACATTGTAAAAATGTCTGCTTGGCTCTCTGCTGTAACTCGTAATGCTTGTATCGACAAACTACGTAAGCGTAAAGAATTTAGCCAAATTGAAGACGAACACCAAGTTACAAAGAATCATGAAGAACCTGCAGGAAACTTACAGCAACAGCAACTAAGTAGTTGGTTGACGAATGCTATATCTTGCTTAAAAGAGCCTTACAGTTCGTTGATCATGCTTTGCGATGTTCAACAGACCAGCCAAAGTGTTGCGGCTCAATCACTTAATTTAACCACCAGTCAGGTAAAAGTATATTTACACCGTGCACGGCGTGAATTGAGAAACCTTTTAAAGGAGTATATCCATGAATGATGACAAATCATGGCAGAAACCATTAGATAACTTTTTAGCTAACAATGACATTTCTACCGACACTCGAGTGCTAGCAAGAGCGTTGTCAGGCAATAGTGAATTAAATAATGAAAAACTCAGTAATCAATATATTAATGAGTTGGAGAAAGCGTTACATATTGAGCAACACTTAAACGAAATAGGCTTACAGCCATTACCTACAGCGTTAACAAGTAAGCTACAGAGCATTGGAGAAACGGAAGAAAAAAGCACCGTAGTTTTTGGTTACTTTAAGCCGAGTTGGAAAAAACTTAGCTTACTAGCAGCAACAGTTACCGCTGTCGCTTTACTTAACAGCAATATGATGATTGCACCGGCAAGCCAGCAACCGTCACTCGCAGAAATAAAACATGCTCAACAAGAGTTAGCAATCGCATTGCAATATATTTCATTCGCTAAAAATATATCAATTGAACAAATTAATCAGACATTTAACGAAAATATTCAACAACCATTGAATCAAGGTTTATTAAAACCACTTACTCATTTTAAGGAAACATCATGAAAAAATTATTATCAGCATTCATTTTCTTCACCTCTTCATTATTTATTGGTAGCTCTGCTTTTGCGAATGACATTACCAAAGAGCGTGGTTATGTCGACTTTGCAAATCTCGAATCGGTTTACGGCGAACCTAAAGTAATGGTTGATTTGAATAAGACCATGTTAGGTTTTATTAGCAAAATCAACCTGTCTGATCCGGAAGCGTCAGAGTTAATCAGTAAATTAAAAGCGGTGCGTGTACAAATTTACAATATGACAGATAACGATCAACCCGCGTTAGATCTAATCGCTAAAGTAAGTGAAGACATTAAAAATAAAAAATGGTTGCCTATCGTGTCTGTTAATGAAAAAGATGAAAAGGTACGAATATTTACCAAAATTACTGATGACATTATGGATGGGCTAGTCGTGATGGTTATTAACAATAGTGATTCAAGAGAAGAACGAGAAGCGGTATTTATTAATATTGTTGGCGAAATCGACCCTGCACAAATTAATAAAGTCACTGAATCACTCAACATTAATGTCGACTTAAAATAACGAGTAAACCATGAAATTATCTAAACATTTATTAAAAAAGGCGATGTTACTATTAATAATTACGGCAAGCTTTTTCTTTACTGGGTGCGGTATTACTGCAGGTGGACTTCACAGTCATGCGGGTTATGCTGATATTGAATCACCTTATTGGTGGCAAGCTGACAACGAATTAAACCTGTCTTTAGGCCCGTTAACTATAGGTACTGCACGTTGGGTGATTGATGCTGATGAAGACCCTGAAATTAATGCTTTATTAGATGATATTGATGGTGTTCGAATTAGTATTTATAAAGTTAAAGAAAATAGTGGACTCTTCAAAGGTAATTTCGCTGAAACCCAAGCTAATTTACGTGCCGATGGCTGGCAACATATTGTGCGCGTTAATGATGATGAATCTGCCGATTATTCATTAATGTTTATTAAGTCAAACGGTGAAGTTATTGATGGCTTAGTTGTACTGTCACTTTCAGACGATGAAGCTATATTTGTGAATATCATTGGTAATATTCATCCTGACTCTTTTGAACCGATTATGGAACAAGTTAATAAAAAGCATAACACAGGAGATCACTCAGCTGAGTAATTGAATATATGCAGGTTAAGTTGCTGACTAAAACTTAATAGGCATAAAAATACTATATCAGGCCTTTCATTCGCTATAAAAGGCCTCATTATTACAATTCAATATTAAGGTCTATAAGGGCTTATTTCTGCTAACTTAATCACCTGCTCACTAAAAATATCACACGCGAGATCTTTCAATCGCAAAATAATATTAGTCTCGTGTTTTTGCCCGTCTATTAAGATCTCACCATAGTTAACACTGTTTGTGAAATGACCGACACTATGTTTATTAGGACTGACTTGCTTCCATTCTTCGGTGAGTCTGGAGCTTGTTGCTTCCCACAATGGGTAAGCTAAATTTTCACTTGCTTTTTACATTTCTCCCCAGTGAGTATCGCCACTGACAATAATCACGCGATTAACTTGATGTTTTTTAATTAAAGTAAACAAGCGTTAACTGTCTCGTGGAAAATTAGCCCACGATTCCCAGCTGGTAAATTCAGGTAATTGAGGGTTCTAAATAAAGATGAAAACTGGAATTATTACGTGTAAGCACCGAAAATACCTTTCAAAAAATTTAATTAAACTTTGAAATAGTTAACTTCTAAAGCATAACTCTAAGGGCAGTAGCTGCCACACAGAAGACCTTTCATATAAACTAAAAAGCCGTCTCAAAAGGACGGCTTAGTGCCAATTATGGTCACTTGCAAAATCAGAAAAAGAACACCGTCATATAATAGAAGAAGCCCCTAATGTTTATATCCCAAATCAAGATAGAAGAGTACATGTCTTCTAGTAAATCGAATTTTAGATTTCGCTCCTTTAATAACCCTGTTTAATATTATTTTTGCTATTTCAATCCCAAACACTATACTTAATCAGACATTTGAATCAAACAAGGAAATAATATGAAAATTATAGCTATATCTGCCATTATTTTATTCAGCTCATCATCTGCATTTGCTGGTTGTATCTCAACTGAATGCGAGCAAAAACTTAAGCAAATAATAACAGCCGCGGAACGCGGTAACCAACAGGCAGGCATTGTGAGTGCAATCTCTATGTTAGATATAGAAGGGAAATATTATGATTCAAAAAAAGCACTTAGATATCTAAATAGAGCGAAAAAGTCAGAAAACGGCATCGCAACCTGGGTGCTGTCTAAGTTGTACCGTGAAGGAAACGTTGTCGAGCAAAACATAAACAAAGCAGACTACTTAAGTAACCTTGCAAAAAGTCGTGGTGTTAGTGATAATTTAGGTTCAGCATTATTTTCAAATAAACACTATGAAAACTTAGTAAATGTAATTAATTTATCCCCAAAAATAACGCTAGCGCCCCCAGCGAAAAACCGATCGCGACATGATAACACTAAACCGCCTGCATCACAAAGTCGGGTAACTAGCTATAGATGGCAATAATATAACGTGTTTAAAGCAAAAGTATCCTCTCAACGTAAATAGTCAGGGCCGCGTTTACGTATTTGATAGAAAGGCATAGTCCAGTTATAAATTGGACTATGGTATTTTACGATTTTCGGAGGATACATAACACCTAGCCGAATTGCTTAGGCACATATTTAGGCAATTTTTTGTGTGCTTTTTATACTAACGTCAATGTATTTAAATCGCTCTAAGAAGACATTAAGCCTTCAAATCGTTACGTCAAAAATGCGCACAAAATGATCATTTAAGTTGTTGGCTGAATATTAGAAATCATGACTGTTTTTACCTCTAAAGGTCAATGAATTCTGGGTGTATTGATTGAACGAAGGGATAAACAGTACTGGAAATGATTTGAATGAACCTAGAAGGAAGTTCGTTTACAACTTTAGCCAATAACCATTTTTAAAGGTTTTAAGCACTAGATAGAGATAAGTTGTAAACGAGTATCGTTAATTATTTTTTGGGATCGCTTGGTTTACATAGACATCAAAACGATTTTTTTTCATTTTTATACTGGTAGAAGGTTTTCTATCATTTAAAGGTGGTGCGTAACTTGGACGTTTAACCACAACCCGGTACTTTGCTAACTTCAATGCAGGCTCGAGTAAATCATCTGCATCTAGATCTTCACCAACAAGCGATTGAAATACTCGCATTTCTTTTTTCACAGCCGCTGACTTTTCTCGATGTGGATACATAGGGTCGAGATAAATAACATCAGGCTGTTGAGTGAATGCCAACTCTTCAATAGTCGAAGCATGAACAAGTGACATTCTATTGGCAATATCACTGACTTCATTATTCAATTTAGCGCGTTCTAAACCATTTTCTAATAACGCAGCAACAATGGGCATACGCTCTTTCATGGTGACGGTACAACCTAAAGTAGCGAGTACAAAAGAGTCTCGCCCTAAACCTGCGGTAGCGTCTAGTACATGTGGAGTAAAACCATGCTTTAATCCAATAGCTTTAGCGATATCTTGGCCACGTCCACCACCAAATTTTCGTCGATGGGCAACCGCGCCATCAACAAAGTCTACTTTAATGCCACCCAGTTTTGGTTCATCAAGTTTGATCAGTTCTAATTGTTGAAAATTCACCTGCAGTAAAAAAAGTAATTGCGGGTTTTTTGCTGCAGAACTACTGTCACCTATGTATTCTAGTTGCCATTTTTTAGCTGTTTTTTTGGCTAAATCAACATCGGTTTTATCAACATAACCTACCGCTATTAAAGACATGTCCATAAATTAAAGCTCGACTTGAATATTGTTGTCGCCGGTTGCAAACGAAACGAGACGACTAAGCTGTGCGAGTGATAAGTCGCATTCGCTTTGCCATTGATTAAAAGTAGCTTGAATCGCGGCTAAGCTTTTTTTACTTTGAAGCCCACCATCAATAATTCCATTAGCGCGAAAGTAGGCTTCTATATCTCGGGTCAATAAAAAAGTGTCTTTACCAATAGCACGCAAAGCATAAGGCCCAGTATTACCTCCTAGGCGTTGGCCATTTTTCTTTAAGTAATCCCATAAACCAATCATGTTATTACTCGGCCATGCAGCAATAAATTCAGCAAAACTTTTATGTTGGCTATTATCACTTTGTGTTTCTTCAAACATCATTTGTGCGTTAGCCTGAATCGTTTTTACTTTGTTATAATTACGAATGATTTTGGCATCGCTGGCTTTACGCTCCTGCATTTCTTCGGGCATCATTAATATTTTTGTCAGATCAAAATCAAAAAACATTTCTTCAAAGTTAGGCCATTTATTTTCGACTACGCGCCAAACAAAACCACTTTGAAAAATTTTCTTGGTAAATGCCGACAAAATGCGATCGTCACTGAGCTCTGCAACTAAGCTATCTTGTTGAGCGCCACCTAATAATAAGTTCAGCACAGCTGCGCCACCTTTACGTTCGGCGGCTCGCTGGTAGATTGAATCAATTTTTTCCATTATATACTGTTGCTCATTATCCTTTAATACCGCAATGTCTAAGTAGTGCATCAATTTCAGGTTCACGACCGCGGAAGGCTTTAAATAAAACACTAGGCTCTTGAGAACCGCCTTTTTCTAATATATTCGTTAGGAAATCATTACCCACTTTTTCGTTGAAAATGCCTTCTTCTTCAAAACGACTAAAGGCGTCAGCAGATAATACTTCTGCCCATTTGTAGCTGTAGTAACCAGCAGAATAACCACCACCAAAAATGTGACCGAAACCATGTTGAAAGCGATTAAAGTCCGCCGCTTTTACTACAGCGTATTCGCTACGTACTTGATTTAATACTTCTTGAATATAAACAGGATTTTTTGGTTCAGGCTGGTAATCCTTATGCATTTTAAAATCAAAAATACTGAATTCTAATTGACGTAACATTTGCATCGCCGATTGGTAATTCTTTGCCGCTAACATTTTATCAAGCATTTCTTGTGGTAGCGGTTCACCTGTTTCAAAATGTTCTGAAATAAACGCTAATGCTTCTGGTTCCCAGCACCAGTTTTCTAAAAATTGACTCGGTAATTCAACCGCATCCCAAGGGACGCCGTCAATACCAGAAACGCCGCTTGCGTTAATTTGAGTCAGCATATGATGAATGCCGTGACCAAACTCATGAAATAAAGTCACCACTTCATCATGTGTGAAGAGGGCAGGTTTATCACCAATAGGTTTATTAAAATTACAGGTAAGATAAGCCACAGGATATTGAATATCACCGTTGGCTAATTCGCGACGACTTTTACAATCGTCCATCCATGCGCCGCCACGTTTATGAGCACGAGCATATAAATCTAAATAAAAGCGGCCACGTAAATTATTATCTCTATCGAATACTTCAAAGAACTTCACATCTTTATGCCAAGTATCAATATTCGATATTTCGTTGATCTGTAAACCAAATAAACGGTTAACAACTTCAAACAAACCAGACACTACTTTGTTCTCTGGAAAGTAAGGGCGACATTCTTCGTCTGAAATCGCGTAACGGCTTTGCTTTAATTTTTCGCTGTAATAAGGCAAATCCCAGGCTTGTAAATCTGTTTGACTAAACTCTGTTTTTGCAAATGCTTTAACTTCATTTAAATCTTGCTGGCCTTGTGCTTTTGATTTTACAGCGAGATTTTCTAGGAAGCCTAAAACTTCATCAGTTGATGAAGCCATTTTTGTCGCGATAGACTTTTCAGCAAAATTATTGAAACCCAATAACTGGGCTAATTCATGACGTAGTTTTAACAATTCGTTCATGATGTCGCTGTTGTCAAATTCGCCAGCGTTTGGACCTTGATCGGAAGCACGCGTAACAAACCCACGATATAACTGTTCACGTAATTTTGGATTACTGCAATACATCATAACGGGTAAATAACTTGGAATATCTAAGGTAAACAACCAACCTTGTTTTTCTTGCTCTTTTGCAAGTTCAGCAGCAGCTTCTATAGCACTGTCAGGTAAACCAGCGAGCTCGCTTTTATCGGTAATGTTAACGCTATAAGCATGCGTTGCATCCAATAAATTATTGCCAAATGTAGAACTTAATTCTGATAAGCGTGTAACAACTTCACCGTAACGTTTTTTGTCATCGTCATTTAAGGCAATACCCGACAATTTAAAATCACGCAATGCATTATCAATCACTTTCTTTTGAGCAATGTCTAATTGTTGATATTCATCGCTATCAGCGAGTTGCTGGTAAGCTTCGAATAAGCCTTGGTGTTGGCCAACAAAAGTGCCGTATTCAGACAAAAGTGGTAAGCATGATTCGTATGCATCACGTAATTCGTCACTATTAATCACTGAATTCATATGCGATACAGGCGACCAAAGTTTGCTTAAGCTGTCGTCGACTTCATCTATAGGCAGGACTAAGTTATCCCAAGTAAATGTTTTTTCTTTTAGGACTGTAGCAATCGCTTTTTTGCATGCTGTTATTGCATGCTCAACAGCAGGCTTTATATGTTCAGGTTTTATTTGAGAAAAAGAGGGTAAATCTGAAGCGACTAATAATGGATTGCTCATAATACAGTTTCTTTATTAAATGATGATATAGATGTAAGACCTCAGTACGCAGTATTCAAGGCTTATGGGACTTTTGTTTTCATATAATGCTCATAAATAAAAAAGCGATGATAAATCATGAGTACTAAAGGTGTTAATTCTTTATTACTAAAAGTTTTTTTGTATTTTATTAGTGATTCACTCAGTGATAAACGTTTATTTTATCAAGATATTGCTTATACTGACTAGTGGCTTTAATTTGAAGCATATAATTTTGGGAGTACGATGATTCGTTTTTCTATCAGCAATTTTTTATTCTTTTCTTACTTACTTTTAACAGTGCTGTTTGTAAAAAATGCGCATGCAGAAGTGAATAATTTATATTTAGAAAATTTATCTGTTGAGCATGGCTTGTCTCAAGGCTCGGTTAAAACTATCTTTCAAGATGACGAAGGCTTTATCTGGGTTGGTACTGAAAATGGTTTGAATATGTATGACGGTTATACTTTTAGAAGTCTACCTGGGCCTGATAATGATTTTGATCATTATGCAACGTACAGTATTATTCAAGATAAAGACAAACTACTTTGGTTGAATATTGCTGAAAAAGGGTTAATTACTTACAACAAAAAAACAGATACATACCAAAAAATTCTAACAACAGATCCGCTCAATAAAGATTATTATATATCTGATATGGTGGAAGGTAACAATAATGACTTTTTTATTGCCAGTGCAAAAAAAATCCTTTTATATAATAAAATTTCTCAGGAAATTACGCATCTATTAGATTTGTCGGCGGAACTCACCAACAGTAATAATATTCATGAAATATTGTTACACCAAAATATCTTGTATATTGCGACAGTTGTTGGTGTTTTCGCACTGAATCTGGAAACCAAAGTATGGAAAAAATTACCTGCTGTTGTCTCCACTGAAGTCGGTTCAGACAGCCTTGGTAGTATTGGTATGAATAAAGTGTATAACTTGCATGTAAGTGTAAATGATGACCTCTATTTGGGCACAGATCATGGTACTTACAGTCTGCCATTGAGTCATATTAATTATTACTTAGTGGGCGATTTTAAATTACCAGCTTATAAAGTGATCACTGATGCTGTATCAAGTTGGCAGCTTTATGGAGATGGCGATAAGTTATATCAAGGCAGTCACTTAGGGTTGTCAGTTATTGATACCATAAACGACACAACAGAATTTCTTTTTTCATTTAATGAGTTTTTTGACCATATTAAAAGCAATGATGTTGTTGCTATTATGAAAGACAAACAAGGTTTATTTTGGTTAGGCACTAAGGCAGCCGGTCTTTATATCTGGGATCCTAAAATGAGCTTAATCAATAATTATGGTTATAAAAAGGGCGATAAGAAGAGTTTAACTGATAATGTTGTTTGGTCTATTGCGGGTCAACGTAATAACCCTGAACAGTTATGGATTGGTACAAGGAATGGCCTTAATTTACTGGATACGCGTAACAATAAAATATTACATTATTTAACAACGGACAATCCCAAAAGTACTTTTAATATTAGCTACGTAGATGGTATTCATGAAGATTTACAGGAACGTTTATGGCTTTCTACCGCAAAAGGCGTGGTGTTATTTGACATAACAAGCAAGCAACTCATTGATATTCCCTATGCTGATAAAGTGAAAGCGCTACTTGAGTTACGTCAATATTCTTTCTTTTACGATCGATTCAATACGTTGTGGAGTATTACTGAAAAAGGTGTCAATCGTATTTCACTCACAACGGGCATTATTGACCCACTTGATGAAATGAGCGAAAAAATAGAAGAAGATAAAATTGTCAGTATCTTAGGTTATTTACCTAATAGTAATAAAATGCTTTTTGCTACCAATAATTCACTGTGGTTTTTTGACCTAGAAACTCGTACAAATACACTGATATACCAAGATCTTACAATTAAAGAAACTGAATGGACATTTATAGAAAGCCTGATCTTTGATAAAAAAGGGGGGCTTTGGTTTAGTTTCTCAGGCAAGGGGCTTGTTGGCTTAGACAATAAAACCTATGAACAAAAGTATTTCTATCACAACGAAAATTCTAATGTAGGCAATAACATCTACGGTTTATTGGTAGACCCTGAAGGCGACCTTTGGTATTCCAGCCATAATGGTATTTATATGTTGGATGCTGAAACACATCATATTCGTAACTTTGGCATAAGCGATGGGTTAATTGGCAAAGAGTTCAATGGTGGGGCTTTCTATGAAATGTATAATCACTCTTTCGTTTACGGTGCTATGAATGGCTTAAGTATTTTTGATCCTCTTAACTTAAAGAAAAAAAGCTATGAAGAACAACTGAGTGTATATGCCACCAATATTGATGTTTTATCACGTGCTTTAGCTTTGCCTTTTGTGTTGAGTAGTGGTGATACCGTTCAGTTAAACTATGATGATGTCGGGATCCGTATTGATTTCTCGCCATTAACTTACAACAACACTAATAACATATTGTTTGAATATAAGCTGCAAGGTGTTAATGACATAAATTATCCACTCACTACTGAAAACCACATTACTTTCCCCAGTTTACCTTCGGGTGACCATGTTTTGAGTGTGCGTGTTAAATCTGCTGAAACAGGCAAGTACTCTGATGCGTTTGAAATTAATTTTATCGTTGGTTATGCGCCTTGGGCGTCACCTTTAGCTTATTCAGTTTATGGTATTATCTTATTGGTATTATTCGTTTTGTGGTATGAAAAACGTCGACAAAACATATCTGTATTACTTGCTGCAAATGAAGAAGTTAAATATCGCGAAAATCGATTACAGTTAGCATTAACAGGCAGTAATAGTGAAGTATGGGATTGGCAAAGCAGCGATAATTTAATATTCGCCAAGCGAGGTTCGGATGAGCTTGGTTATAACAACCTTAAGTATTCTTATCGCTTTAAAGATCATTTAGCGCTAATTCATAAGGATGATCGAAAATTATTTCATTCTCGTTGGTTGCAATTTTTAGACGTTGCCGATGTTAAAACGAGCTTTTCTTTTAGCTACCGTATGAAAAAATCGAATGGACAATGGTTATGGTTTAAAGACCTGGGAAAAATTGTTGCGACTGATCTTACAGGCAAACCAACTAGAATTACCGGCACTTATACTAATATTACACAATCACAGGCCAATGCAGAACGTGCTCATTTCTATGGAGAAGCCTTTAAGAAAACAAAAGATTGGGTGTTAATTATTAGTGATAATTTTAGCCGAGTTATTGCGAATGAATCATTACGAGACGTTTTTTCTTGGCAGGATGAAGAGTTTGCCTTTGATGCAACATTATTTGGATTGACAGATGATCGGTTTAGCTTTTATCAGAAATTATTTGCACACTTAACCGCCGGGGATGATTGGCGAGGTGAAGAGCTGATAAAAACAAAAGTGGGTGAAGAATATCATGTAATTGTCACAGTAAGTGCGAGCCTTAATGAATCCACGAATAGCATTTATTTTGTTTGTATTTTTACTGATATAACCGCGCAAAAGCATGCAGAGAAAGAGCTCAGGTATTTAGCAAATTATGACCATCTAACTGATCTACCTAATCGTTCATTACTGCTTGATAGAATAAAGCACGCGATGGATTATTCTTCACGTATGTCCCATTCCATAGCATTATTTTTTATCGATTTAGACAGGTTCAAACAAGTTAATGATTCATTAGGTCATGATTGTGGCGATTTACTCTTGCAAGAAATTACTAAACGTTTAAGTTATATACTTCGAGCGGATGATACTATTGCTCGTATTGGGGGGGATGAATTTGTTGTGCTTTTAGAGTCTTTTCGCGGTAATGGTCAACTTGGAAAAATTGCACAAAAAATTATTACGACAGTGGGTGAACCGGTTGACTTAAAAGGTAATATGGTGAGTGTAGGCGCGAGTATTGGTATTGCTATTTTTCCTGAAGATGCTAAAGATTGTCATGAATTACTTCGCCACGCAGATGTTGCAATGTATCATTCTAAACAACTTGGCCGTAATACTTTTCAATTTTATACACCTCGTATGAATGTTGAAGCAAGTGAGCGTTTACATGCAGAATCAAAACTTAAGCTTGCCTTTGAAAAGAGTGAATTTATTAACCACTACCAACCTATTATGGACTCATACCAAGGTAAGGCTGTTGGAGCTGAATTATTATTGCGCTGGCAGAGTGAAGAAACTTTAATTTTTCCAGATGATTTTATCCCACTTTCAGAAGATTTAGGTTTAATTATAGCCATGACCGAGGCGGCTATTTTAAGAGGTGTTATTGATTTAAAAAAATGGCGTGCTATTAGTCCTAATATCTACTTATCCATTAATTTGTCAGCTCAGCATTTTCTTGAAGATAATTTAATACCTTATTTAAAGCGTATTTTGCAAACGCATGATTTACCGGCAGAAGCGTTAAAGTTTGAAGTTACTGAAAGTATGCTTATCTCCGACCCAGACAAAGCCATTGCTACAATGCAAGCACTTGATAATTTGGGTGTTGTGCTCGCGTTGGATGACTTCGGTACTGGCTACTCATCACTGTCGTATTTGAAAAAACTTCCTTTGAAAATTTTAAAAATTGATCGTAGCTTTGTTTCAGGTATTGGAATTAACTCTGCAGATGAAGCTATTGTTGAAGCTACCTTAGTTTTGGCAAAAAAATTGAAATTGACCTGTATTGCTGAAGGTGTAGAGAATGAATTACAGTTGAAATTTTTAGGGGATAAACACTGTCATCTCATTCAAGGTTATTTATATAGTAAGCCTATCGAAGGGTATAAAATCGAACAATACTTACGAGCAGATACTGTGGCGATAAAAGTTAACAAGCCAGAATAGATAAGTGGCTTGAATAACTGTAAATTTAGCCGCATATATAATACATTACTATTTTTCTAGGAATAAACATGACTCAACATTTTGACTTTCTTGCTATTGGTGCTGGAAGTGGTGGTATCGCCTCAGCAAATCGTGCTGCAAAGCACGGCAAAAAATCTGCGGTTATTGAAGCAAAACATATTGGCGGTACTTGTGTAAACGTGGGTTGTGTACCGAAAAAAGCGATGTGGTATGCGGGACAAATTGCCGATGCATTACATTATTCTGCCGATTACGGTTTTAAAGCACCTTTGCAAGGCTTTGATTGGGGAACGCTCGTAAAAAATCGCGAAGCTTATATTGAACGTATTCATGCGGCTTATGCGCGTGGCTTTGCCAGTAATGACGTGACCGTAATTGATGGTTTTGCAAAATTTATTAATAAAAATACCGTTGAAGTTAATGGTGAGAAAATCACTGCGGACCATATTGTTATTGCGACTGGCGGTCGCCCAAGTATGCCAAATATTGAGGGTGCAGAGCACGGTATTGATTCTGATGGTTTTTTTGCGTTAACAGAGCAACCTAAAAGTGTTGCTGTTATTGGAGCTGGTTATATCGCGGTAGAACTTGCTGGCGTCTTTCATGCATTAGGTACGACTTCACACTTATTAGTACGTAAAGAGAAGCCGCTTCGTGGTTTTGACGATATGCTTAGTGACACGCTAGTTGAGCAAATGGCAAAGCACGGACCTACACTTCATACCCACAGTATTCCTACACGTGTTGAGAAGCATGATAATGGTCAATTAACGATATATTTAGAAAATGGCAAATCTGTGGGGCCTGTTGACTCTTTAATTTGGGCAATAGGTCGAGAACCGGCAACAGATAACATCAATCTAGAAGCTGCTGGTGTAGAAACCAACGAGCGTGGTTTTATTTCAACAGATAAATACCAAAATACTAACGTTGATGGGATCTATGCGGTAGGTGACAACACAGGGCGTGCACAATTAACCCCTGTAGCTGTTGCCGCAGGTCGTCGCTTATGTGAACGTTTATTCAATAACAAGCCTTACGAGCATTTAGATTATTCTAACATTGCTACGGTAGTCTTTAGTCACCCCGTGATCGCTACGGTAGGTTTGTCTGAAAAAGAAGCTGTTGTTGAGTATGGTGAAGAACAAGTAAAATGTTATAACTCACAATTTACAGCATTATATCAAGCGATGACTGAAGACTACCGAGATCCAACCCGCATGAAACTGATTTGTGTCGGTAAAGAAGAGAAAATTGTAGGTATTCATTCTATTGGTTTTGGCAGTGATGAATTATTGCAAGGCTTTGCGGTTGCGATGAAAATGGGCGCTACAAAAACTGATTTTGACAATACTATTGCGATACATCCAACAAGTGCTGAAGAGTTTGTTACTTTAACTTGATTGGAATAAATAAGAGGCTATAAATATTAGCGTCATCTAGGCTTTGTCTAGATGACGCTATGCGAAATTTGCTCTTTTTACAATCAAACATTCCGTCAGTTTACAAAGTAAACCGCTCTACAGAACTTGTAAGTGAATGCGCTAGTCTATTCACATCTTCGCTGCGTTCATGCATATTGCTTGCTTCAGTTGCATTTTTATTAGCTGCCTCAACCGTTTCATTCATTGTATGCTCAATTTTTTCACTATAAATAAGTTGCTCCTGTGCAGCGTTAGTTATGCTTTTACTCATAGCATCTATCGCTTTCAACGTGTCTTCTATTTGATTAATTGAGTGACTCAATTGCTGACTTTGTGCAACACACTCGCTCGCTTGTGTTTGCCCTTCAGAAATAGCCTTAACTGCCGTTGACGTATCTTTTTGCAAATTACTAATCATGACTTGTATTTCAGCCGTTGATGCTTGGGTACGAGAAGCAAGTGATCTAACTTCGTCAGCAACCACTGAAAATCCACGTCCTTGTTCACCAGCACGAGCAGCTTCAATAGCTGCGTTTAAGGCAAGTAAGTTTGTTTGCTCAGCGATGCCACCTATCGTATCTAAAATACCGACAATATTTTTACTATGCTGAGAGAGTAACTCCATAACGGCAACAGATTCGCTTAATCGTATTGATAATTGCTCAATGCTTTGGCTGTTATCGTTCGCAATATTATTAATATCTTGGCTGCGCTGCGATGCTTCTGTGACATGAGAGGCGGTAGTATCCGCTTCGTTTTTTACGGTACTTGAGCTAGTAAACATTTGTTCAGCAAGCTGTTTAGCATTGTCTAAACGCGTGATTTGTTGCTTTGCTGATTTTGAAATAAATTGGCTTTGCTGATTCGTTAGCGCTGCAGATTTATCAAGTGAATGCGCATCGTCATTAATGGTGTTAAGTAAATGCGTGAGGTCATCAGACAACTTATTAATATTAGTAATAAGTACCCCAAACTCGTCATCACTGCGCTTTTCCATACGCTTTGATAGATTACCGCTAGCAATTAAAGCAAGTGCTTTATTCACTGCTCGTAATGGGCCTATCATCGCTTTTGTGGTGATATAGGAAATATAACTTGCCATAACAATAAAAATTAATGCGAGCACTATCGCCAATGTTTTACCCGTTTTTATTTCATTTTGCGCACTATTTTGGAAATTAACAAAACGTTTATTGGCTAATAAAACTAATTCATCAAGTTTTTCATAATTTAAATTATAAGAGTCTGTAGCTGAAAGGTAAGCTTCTTGAGCCTGAAATTTTAAATTAATTGTCTGTTGTTGAAGTTGGTATAGATCACCGGGTTGTTCTATTTTTTGCTTAATAATGGTGAAGTTACGTTTGAAGTCATCTAACAGTGAAGTAGCATTTAATGGCTCTGCCTGACGTACCAAATAGGTGAAGTTAGTTTGAATGTTATTGACGATGAAAATCATGTCTTCTTGATGTTTGGTAACCAAGTTTGATAATTCAGTGCGATTCAGCCCTGTCATTCCATTTCCTAGTGTGTATAAAGCGTCATCAACACGAGAGCCTGTACCAATAACTTCATCCAATAATTTCTCTTGGCCGGTTGCTTCAATAATTTCTAGATCAAGCATGTCTGAACTCGCTTGGTATCGTGCATCTTCAAACACTTTATAGTTCGTTTGAAAGTCAGCAATAGCTTGCCGGTGTTCAATTTTAGCTGAAAACATAGTTTGGATTTGTGCTGAATATTGTTGGTATTGCATTTGCGCTTCTTTAAGAGCAGATTGCATTTGTGCTTGGTCAGTTACTTTTAGACCTAATAACTCAACGGTTTGCTTATAATCTTTTTGGAGTTGATTAAATTGTTTAAGGCTCTCTTGCAACGCAGGAGTATCGGATTGAGTATAAGCTACGGCAGCTTGTTTCATCATTTTTAATAATTGAATTTGTAAGGAATTACTTTGTTTTTGTACAGGTATAGCTAAAGTTTCAATATTATTATTCGCATCAGAAATTTTATTTAATGAATAATAAAAAAAACTACTCGCGGTTAATAGCAATACGCCAATAGCGGTAAATCCAAAGATAATTTTTTGTTTAATTTTAAGGTTTAGCATTTATTAAGCCTTTATATTTCTTGCTCAACTCTTAATTGTAACCCTAAATGAACTTTACGCGATATTCAGTCGATGTTTTCGCTCAAACAAAAGTAGTTTGGTAAAAAATTGCTTCTGATGCTAGGACGTTAAATAGGAGATAGTTAAAGGTTAACAAGTTTGATTATTATTATTTGTTCACAATATCACGTCAGAGTAATCTGCTCAACACAGGTCTGACCAGGTGGGTTTGATAAATAAAGTCCAATAGCGGTTTAGTACATTTAAATAAAGCTCTATAAGTGTAGCTATAATTATCAAATAATTTTATGGCAAGCGATTATTAATCGTTTGCGTTTATTTGAAAAATTTCCATAAATATACGTGCATGTGTTTATGGAAAAATCGCGCAAAGTCTTGTCGTTATTAGCTTATGTTTTTTAGTTATTTAAAGGCTTAATATTTCATCAAAAATAATTTAATAATTGTCTGGTATTGAGAAGGAATTCTGGTATTCTCTTACCTCGCTTATATAAGTAGCACAAAAAATAAACAAATAATAAGATGCTGTAAAACGTCAAGACAAATTTTTATCCACATAAATGAAAATAATAAAAAACATGTTAAAAATAAATTAAAAACCACTTTTTCTCAATAAAAACAATTAATTACATGTTTTTTTATCGTGGCATCTATTTGGTTACTATACTTTTCTTCTTTGTTTTCAACATACTTATCCACAATTTTATTGATTATTTGTGACTAATTCTATAGATTAAGTGGAGTGAACACACTGAATATGGCATCCTTAGCCAAATTTCACTTCTAGCCATATATCATCATGACAAACGCTGCTTTATCACCACTTATTTTAGTAGATGGTTCTTCGTACTTATTTCGTGCTTATCATGTTCCATATTTACAAGCTTTATCGACAAAAGATGGCCAACCTACCGGTGCCATTACTGGCGTGTTGAATATGCTAAAAAGTCTTAAAAAAGACTACCCCAATGGTAATGTTATTGTAATATTTGATGCAAAAGGTAAAACCTTCCGCAATGACATGTATCCAGAATATAAAGCTAATCGTCCACCAATGCCGGATGATCTACGCACTCAAATCGCCCCAATACATGAAATTGTTGAAGCTATGGGGTTACCTCTATTAGTAATAGAAGGTGTAGAAGCTGATGATGTTATTGGTACTTTAGCTGACCAAGCCAGTAAAGCGGGTATAGATACGGTTATTTCAACGGGCGATAAAGACATGGCGCAGTTGGTCGACAAACACGTCACGCTTATTAATACCATGACTGATGTAAGGATGGATGTAGCTGGTGTCGTTGAAAAGTTTGGTGTACGCCCGGATCAAATAATTGATTATCTAGCTTTGATGGGAGATAAGGTCGATAATATTCCTGGCGTTAATAAGTGTGGCCCTAAAACAGCGGTTAAATGGTTGCTTGAACATGAAAACCTAGACAACGTAATGGCTAATGCTGATAACGTAAAAGGAAAGATTGGTGAATACTTACGTGAAGCGCTCGAATTTTTACCGCTTTCTTATGATCTCGCGACGATTAAACTTGATGTGCCACTAGAGCAAACAGCTGATCAACTTCAACCCATTGAAGCCAATGTTGAAAAACTCACCGAGCTTTATACTAAATATGAACTTCGTCGACTGTTAGCCGATTTACAAAAAGGGGGTTCACCTTCTGATAGCTCACCTGCAACAGAAAGTGCAAGTAGTGAAGCCATTGAAGAAAGACTTCCAACCACAGATGCTATTGAAACTGACTATCAAATTATTCTTAATGAAGCAGATTTTACGTCTTGGCTCGCTAAGTTAAAAAGTGCTGATTTTTTTGCTTTTGATACTGAAACGACCAGTGTTGATTATATGAAAGCTGAACTCGTTGGTTTGTCTTTTTCTATTGAAGCAGGAACTGCGGCATATGTTCCATTGAAGCATGACTATGAAGATGCGCCAGAGCAGCTAGAACTTGACTGGGTACTTGCACAATTAAAACCGCTATTAGAAGATGAAAATCATGCAAAGGTAGGTCAGAACTTAAAATATGACGCTAACGTACTTTCCAAGTACAGCATTGAAATGAAGGGTATTACTTTTGATACCATGATCGAATCTTACTGCTTAAACAGTGTCGCGACTCGCCATAATATGGATGCGTTAGCGACTAAATACTTAGGCTACAAAACAGTAAGTTTTGAAGATATTGCAGGCAAAGGTGCTAAAAAATTAACGTTCAATCAAATTGAAATCGAAAAAGCAGGGCACTATGCTGCAGAAGATGCTGATATTACTTTACGCTTACATCAAGCCATTTTTCCTCAATTAGAAAAACACAAAGACCAGTTAGCTGTATTCACTGATATTGAAATGCCATTATTACCTGTTTTAGCGCGTATGGAACAACATGGCGTGTTAATCGATTCTGATTTGCTGAATGAACAAAGTCATTCTATTGGTATGCGTTTACAAGAATTAGAAATTCAAGCACACGATATTGCAGGACAGGTCTTTAATTTATCTTCTCCTAAGCAATTACAGAAAATATTATTTGAAGAATTAAAAATACCTGTCATTAAAAAAACACCCAAAGGAGCACCTTCAACGGCTGAGGAAGTTTTACAAGAACTAGCGTTAGACTATCCACTGCCTAAAGTTATTTTAGAAAATCGTGGTTTAAGTAAGTTAAAATCAACTTACACAGATAAATTGCCATTATTAGTCTGTAAATCAGGTCGAGTACATACTTCATATCAACAAGCGGTTGCAGCGACCGGACGTTTATCTTCGACCGATCCAAATTTACAAAACATTCCAATTCGTAGTGAAGAAGGGCGTAAAATACGCTTAGCCTTTATTGCGCCTAAAGATCATAAAATAGTAGCGATAGATTATTCTCAAATAGAATTACGCATCATGGCGCATTTATCGGATGATCCTGGTTTAGTGTCTGCTTTTTCTGAAGGACGTGACGTTCATAAAGCGACGGCAGCTGAAATCTTTGGTGTCGATTTAGCGGATGTAACTGTTGATCAACGTCGTAGTGCTAAAGCAGTAAACTTTGGTTTGATTTACGGTATGTCTGCTTTTGGCTTGGCAAAACAACTTGATGTGCCTCGTCATCGCGCACAAGAGTATATGGATAAATATTTCGAACGTTACCCTAACGTAATGGCTTATATGGAAGATACTCGTCAACAGGCTGCTGAACAAGGTTATGTTGAAACATGCTTTGGCCGTCGTTTGTATTTACCTGATATAAAGGCGAAAAATGCCATGCGTAGAAAAGGCGCAGAGCGCGCCGCTATTAATGCGCCTATGCAGGGTACCGCCGCAGATATTATTAAAAAAGCGATGTTAGCAGTAGATGAATGGATACAAGCGCAGAATAATCCACGCATCCAAATGACGATGCAAGTACACGATGAACTCGTGTTTGAAATTCATCAAGATATCGTTGATGAAACAACAGCAAAGCTTGTTGAAATTATGAATGAGGCCGTGGAATTAAAAGTACCGTTAATCGCTGAAGCAGGAATTGGTGATAACTGGGAACAGGCACACTAAGCTCACTTAATTTGGTAAATTAAAAACTAAAATGTAATTAAATTACAAAAATACTTTACAGAAGTAGAATGGTTACTCTATAATACAGTTGTTCCTTAGCGAACGCTTGTTGTAATAATTTGTATATTCTAGCTTCCTTATAGCTAATAAGCCGATGACGTTGTCATCGGTATTTTTT
>Ga0307492_10000272_pt1 | contig 22330 bp, 22 predicted proteins | sample SI3LmetaG_FD_202365 | JGI IMG/M metagenome (GOLD analysis project Ga0307492, IMG submission 202365) | Sea-ice brine microbial communities from Beaufort Sea near Barrow, Alaska, United States - SI3L | ecosystem: Environmental > Aquatic > Marine > Coastal | place: USA: Alaska | collected 2017-05-06 | reverse complement strand
TCATATGCAAAGCGTCTTAATCGAGAATCAATTATTAGTGTAAGAGAGGTTCTATCATCAACTCGTTTAGAGTCGGGATTTGCTTATTTAGCACCTGGCAGTCATCACATCATCATAAAAAAGAAAGGTGGTCATTTTTGGGCAATGCTAGATGAAGGTGAAAAAGTTAATCGACATAGACCTTCTGTTGATGTGATGTTTAATTCAATCGTAGATCTTCGCGTAAAAGACTGCTTAGGGATTGTGCTAACAGGCATGGGAAAGGATGGTGCAAAAGGTTTAAAAGCGCTAAAAGACATAGGCGCAACTACATTTGTGCAGGATGAAGAAACCAGTGTCGTATGGGGAATGCCTGGATCTTCGGTAAAGGAAGGAGGGGTTGATCGTATATTACCTCTTGGAGAGATAGCTCAAGCGGTAATTAACGGTAAATAAATCACTATTTAAAACATAATATTCTGATAATTTTTCAATTTTGCACTATCCTTAGTATTACGTTACATTTTAACAAACGACTTTGTTAATAACCTTTTCTTCTAAAAACGGTTCTAAATGTTGATGTAATAGAAGAAAAAAAGAAGATTAACAATCTAGATGACGTCAATCAATCATAATTTTAATGGTCAAAATATAAGGGGCTACATATGTCAGTCAGTTCAAATTCTTCCTCGAATGGAAAAACATTGACGATCACTGTCGATGGTCGATTTGATTTTAGTACACACCAAGCATTTAGAGATGCTTACGAAAAAATTTCACCTGTTCCCGTCGATATTCTTGTGGATATGCGCGGTACAACTTACTTAGATAGTTCTGCTTTGGGAATGTTATTATTATTACGAGATCACTGTGGAGGAGATTCGTCTAATATTTCACTTAACAATTGCAGTGTAGATATTGGAAAAATTCTTACTATATCAAATTTTGAGCAATTATTTAAGATTCTATAGATATAATTTACAGAATAAATAAAAAGAATCTAAGCATATAATTAGTAATAGGATGATTAAATGAATTCAAACTTTATATATCGTTTAATCATCTTTAAATCGTCAAATTACTTCCTAAACTTCTAATGAGCAGGATAACATTTTGAAGCTATTAATCGCGGATGATAACAACACTGAAAGACTGATACTCTCCCGGGTTTTAGAAAACTTAGGGCATGAGGTTACTCAAGCCGAAAATGGTTTGGTTGCGGTTGAAAAATTTAATGAATTTAAACCCGACCTAGTCTTTTTAGATGTCATGATGCCTGAAATGGACGGTTATCAAGTCGCTGCGCAAATAAAACACCATAAAGATAAATCTTGGTTTCCAATAATATTTCTTACCAGTTTGACTGAAGCAAGTGATCTTGCAAAATGTATTGATGTCGGCGGTGATGATTTTGTTTCAAAACCGATCAATAAGATCATTATCAGAGCAAAATTAGATGCCTTTGAACGCTTGATTAATCTTTACAATACTGTTGCAGAACAGCAGAAAGAAATCAAAGTACATAATGATCATTTAGTGCAAGAGCAAGAAGCAGCTAAAAAAGTATTTAATAATGTTGCTCACAGAGGTTGTTTAGATAGCGATTATATCTATTATCATTTATCAGCCATGTCCATTTTTAATGGCGACTTATTGCTTGCTGTAGTGTTACCGACAGGCGCATTGAGAGTGATGATGGGGGATTTTACTGGTCACGGACTTCCTGCAGCAATAGGTGCGCTGCCAACATCAGAAATATTTTATGGAATGTCTAAAAAAGGTTTTTCACTAGAAGATTTAATCAAAGAAACTAACACACGACTTTATAATATTTTACCAAGAGGCATTTTTTGTTGTTGTGTTATTGCTGATATCAACCCTTCAGACAAGCAAATAAAATTTTGGAGCGCTGGAGCGCCAGATGCTTATTTGATAGACAAAGAGAAGGAAGACGTAACACTTTTACATTCTTCTCATTTAGCTTTAGGTATCTTATCGCCAAAAGTTTTTAAAGCTAAATTACAGAGTTATCCTTTTACCGTAAATCACAAACTTATAACCGCAACAGACGGTATTATTGAATCTACTGACAAAAACGATAAAATGTTTGGGGAAAAACGCATGCTGGACTATATTAACCAAAATATTTGTTCGGAAAATATCTGTGATGGTTTACTAGAAGAGGTCGAAGAATATATTGGCGAAGCTGGACAAGATGATGATTTGAGTTTATTAGAAGTCTCTTTCCCTGATACAGTTGAAAGTACGCAATTAACTAAATCTACAGAACAAAATAAAACTAGAGGAACCGCAGATTTAGAGTTTAGCCTGAAACTACGTGGACAATCACTGAATGAGTTTGACCCTATTCCTTTGTTTTTACAAACGATTCTAGAATGTAATGAACTATTACCACATAGAACTCGTATATTTACCGTGTTAACCGAATTATATAATAATGCACTTGATCATGGTGTTTTAGGTCTTGACTCTGCTTTAAAAAGTAGTAGTAATGGGTTTGCAGAGTACTATCAGCAAAGAGCTGATGGTTTAACTTTATTAACCAATGACTTTGTCAAAGTTAGCGTTGATCATCAACCAATTAAAAACGGTGGAAAACTGATTTTTATTATCGCCGATAGTGGTAAAGGTTTTGATGTTGAAGGAATTATGAAACGAGGAAGTCAAGTTTACAGTGGACGAGGTTTACCACTGTTATTACAATTATGTACGAGTGTCGATTACCTAGATGGCGGCACAAAAGTTAAAGCGGTTTATGAATGGGACGAAAATGATATCCCAGATTAGAACTCTGTTAAGTTAAAAGTTACATCGCAAGTTGTGACTAAATAATAAGAAGTAAATATTATATGACTAGAATTCCGGACAGTAATGTAATTGATGTTGAAACGTTAAACAATCTTGCTGAGATTATGGGTGATGACATGAGAATGTTATTAGATACTTATATTGATGATTGCACCTGCAAAGTTTCTGAAATTTGCGCAATGAGCTTAGAAACGCAACAAGACGATATTTTTAGGATGGCTCACAGCCTTAAAGGCAGCAGCCGAAATATTGGTGTTACTGAATTTGCAGATTATTGTTCAGAAGCTGAACGTCTGGCGCGAGCAGGTGAGTTGACTGTAAATGATTTTGATCCTGATTCGATACAACTATTATTTAACCGAGCGGTAAGCGAATTAAAAAACGTCTATCTCTAATTTAGAGATTTTATAAAAAACTAAATGCCGCAAGAAGCAAACAACATAATGACTTAAAAGCCCTTCGTTTTTTCTAATGCCATCAGACAACTCCAAAATAAGAATAGAGCATTCAAAGCTATTCAAATTACCCTAACTCTCCAATATTCCTAAATAGAAATACTTGGTATATTTTTTGCTGGTTAACTAGTGATTATAGTCAGTATGATTATTGATATGAATAATAATAGATAGGGCGCGGGCGAAGTATGATATTTGATTCTCTAAACACAAACTTAAGCACAAATGAAAGAGATGTATTCAATTTTAAAGAAAGCTCTAAGCAAGCAGTCTTAGACGTTACAAATGAGTGGCTCACGGACGGTACAATCACTAATTCTTATCATACACCTTTATCAGATGGCAAGCTGGATAATAAAAATCTAACGTTTACTCAGTATCTAGAGGTTGTTAAGGGTGAAAATGAGTCATCTTTAAATCAAATTGAAATTGATATTGCAAAGAATTTTGAAACGGATAATATGTCATTACACGGCAATCAACTTCCGCTTATTAGGGAAGAAGTTAATGGATTAGTTAATTCTGAAACTAGAAATAAACTAGATAAGAGCGTGGATTCCAGTGATAATAATCTGAATACGAAAAAGGTTTTTACTGTCAACACGGAGACTCAAGTATTATTTAAAGAGGTATCAAAAGAAAACCTCTTACCAAAAGAAACTTTAAATAAAGCTTTTTTAGCCAAAGAGAATTATCACTCTAATGAGAAATTGATAAGTTTAGATACTTCAAAAGCTAGCGATAATAAGCACATTGAAAACAAATTAGACTTAAAGGTGATAGATAAAGAGCAATTAAGATTTATCCAGAATATTGCAGCTGATGAGAGTTCTGAAGTTACTAAAGATTCAAGTATACTTGAAACTAAAGGAATTATACAAAGTTCGTTGTTTGGTGCTAATTTAACAAATGTAGCAAGCAAAACTAGGTTTGTGGTGGATAATGGATCTCTTGAAAAGAACTTGGCAGTTGATTACACAAATTCTGATAAAAGTGAAAACAGCTTTTTAACTCAGTTAAATATGAATATAAAACCAATAATAGAAACGAATCTTGTTCCTGAAACGATGCAATTTAAACAAGCGCTCAATAATAATGGGCAATTGGCAAATGGCTTAGGTGTTCGAATACAATGGATGCTACAACAGGCTATGTCTAGCGCCGAAATAATGCTTGACCCACCTGAATTAGGTCCGCTTAATGTGAAGCTTGTGCAAGCAGGCAATGAAACCAATATTATTTTCCACGTCAATACGCTGCAAGGAAAGGAAGCGATCGAAGATAATTTAACCAGACTGAAACAAATGTTATTATCACAGGGTATTTTACTTGGTGATACAGAAGTACAGCATAAACAAAAAGGTGATGGAGCAAGCAAAGAAGATAATCAACAAGCTCTCTCTAACAATACAAGTGTCGAAGAAATAACAGATGACAACCTTTCTGATGCTACGCTAATTACTGATTCAAATATGAACCTTCTTGATACTTATATTTAATCCTAATTTTAGTCTAACCTGCTTTATCTCCCAGCTATAAAATGGCTTAGCGCCAACTTCTCGTCCTTAACTTTAATTTTAAACTATACTTGTTTTGTGAATGTCAATTTAATGACTACTTTATAAATCGTTAAAACTTGTCGTTCATAAGTGTTTGAATATTAAGGGTTAAATAAAGTATTCCATGCTGGTATCATTATTGCTTACCCAAAGTAATCGAACTTCATAATTAAGTAATTACAACAAGTCAAATAAACGGAGCCCAAAATGGCGAATGATGAAGCAGATTTAGAAAATGATGTTGATGAAGAGGACGAAGCGAAAGGTGGCAGCAAAAAACTCATAATTATTATCGCGGCTGTGGTTTTAATTGGTGGTGGTGCAGCGGCCTTTTTTTTAATCGGCGGTGATTCAGAAGAATCTGCTGAAGGTGAAACCGTAGAAGAAGTTGTTGAAGTTAAAGAAGCTATTTACGTTGGTGTACCCAATGCGATTACGGCAAATTTACAGGGTGCTAAGCGTGCAAGAACGGTGCAAATAAAAATGTCATTTTTAGTGAGGAGTGAAGAAGCTAAAACCAATGTGAAAACTCATATGCCGCAATTAAAAAATGATGTATTGATGCTTGTTAGTCAAAAGAATGCCGATGATTTAAAACGTCCTGATGGTAGACAAAAATTACAGCAAGAGGCTCTGGAAACAGTTCAAAAGACGTTAACTGGTTTGGTCAAAGATCCGACAGTTGAAAAAGTGCTATTTGTTAGTTTTGTTATGCAGTAGCTAAGAAGTTATCTTTAGCTAAAATTTATTATAAAGGATAAGAATGTCAGATTTATTAAGCCAAGATGAAATTGATGCGTTACTTCATGGGGTAGATGATGGTGACGTTGATATTGAAGAGGATGCGCTTGACCCTGGAGAAGCACGCGCCTATGATTTTTCATCCCAAGATAGAATCGTTAGGGGTCGCATGCCATCTTTGGAAATGGTTAACGAGCGATTTGCGCGTCATATGAGGATCAGTTTATTCAATATGATGCGACGCAGTGCAGAAATTTCTGTGAACGGTATTCAGATGATTAAGTTCAGTGAATACATACATAGTTTATTCGTTCCGACTAGTTTAAATATGGTCAAAATTAAGCCATTACGTGGCACTGCACTTTTTACATTTGAAGCCAAATTGGTTTTTATTTTGGTTGATAATTTCTTTGGTGGAGATGGACGGTTTCATACCAAAATAGAAGGTCGAGAATTTACGCCCACCGAAAGACGTATTATTCAATTACTTTTAGAGCAAATTTTTATCGACTTAAAAGAAGCGTGGACGCCTGTTTTAAAAGTCGATTTTGAATATATGGATTCGGAAGTTAATCCAGCTATGGCAACCATTGTTAGTCCATCAGAAGTCGTTTGTGTTTGTAGTTTTAATATTGAGTTAGATGGAGGAGGCGGAGCATTTCATGTCACTATTCCTTATGCTATGTTAGAGCCAATCAGAGAAAAGTTGGACGCTGGTATTCAGAGTGATACAGATGAGGTTGATGAACGTTGGACCGATACCTTAAAGTATGAAATCATGAGTGCAAACGTTGAGTTATCTACCAATTTAACTGATGTTGAAGTCAGCCTTAAAGATGTAATGGATTTTAAAGAAGGCGATATTGTTCCAATTGATATGCCAGAAGAGCTTGTGATCAATGCTGGAGGTATGCCGTGTTTTAGAGCAAAGTATGGTGAATCAAACGGCAATATGGCGGTAAAAATAACTGAAGAAATCTCGCGTGATCACATCATGAGTTCGATGTTACAACAATAGAAAATTGCCAAAATAAATCGTAAAAAAATATCGAGGAATACAAAGAATGTCTAACGAAAGTAACGACGGTCAAGATGCAGGTGAAGATTGGAATGCCGCAATGGATGAGCAAAACGATCTAGGTTCTAAAAGTCAGCGTGCTAACAGAGTATCACCTAATAATTTGACTGAATCACAAGTTATTGAAGGCTCACTTCAGGAAGGTAAGTTAGATGTTATTTTGGATATTCCTGTATTGCTTTCTATGGAAGTTGGTAGTACTCAAATAGCGATTAGAAATCTTTTACAATTAACGCAAGGTTCAGTTGTTGAACTAGATAGATTAGCCGGTGAACCTCTAGATGTGAAGGTGAATGGAACGTTAATAGCGCATGGTGAAGTAGTGGTTGTTAATGAAAAATATGGTATTCGTTTGACTGATGTCATGAGCCCACAAGAACGCATTAAGAAATTGAGCTAATGAGTTTTTCAAAACAAAAAATGTCTCTAGTAATGAGCTTTTTATTATACAATTTTTTGATAGTGTTCAATGTATCAGCGTTAGAAAGTGATAAAAAACCTTATTTACAATCTACTCAAGATCCGATAGACAGCCTTTTACCAATGTTAGCTGGTTTGTTAGTCATCATCGTTTTTATTTTCTTTTTAGCCTATTTATTTAAGCGATTTAGTAATCTCAATACAGGCACTAGATTAATTAGTATTGTTGAAAGTTACGCGATTGGACATAAAGAAAAGTTAGCTATTGTTAAAGTAGAAAATGAATGTTTTTTAATTGGAATCACTGCGTCTTCAATTAATCCAATTGGTAAACTCGATTCACTAAAACTAAACCATGCTACTAAGACGAGCAATTTAAAACAGTCATCTGGGGCTGATGAAGGCGTGAGTATAGGTGCGGGGTTTGCTCCTCTCATTGCGAAATTTATGTCTGGAGATATGACTGCGGATATAGTGAATAAAAAAGAAAATGCTGCGGGGAAAAATGCTCTCTAAAAATAACATGTTGAATCGTTTTGTTTCTTTGATTCCTTTTGCTGTAATCGCTTTACTACCATCTATTGCAAACGCCGATACAGGTTTGCCTATTTTATCTGTATCGACGAACGAATCAGGTGAACAAAAGTATAGTGTTACACTCCAGATTTTAGGGTTAATGACGTTACTAACATTTTTGCCTGCGATTATTATGATGATGACGTCTTTTATAAGAGTTACTGTCGTTTTTGCAATTTTACGTCAAGCGTTAGGTATGCAACAAACACCTTCTAATCAAATAGTCATTGGACTCAGTTTATTTTTAACTTTTTTCATCATGTCGCCTGTTATTGAACAAGTCAATGATTCTGCAATTCAACCATATCTCAATGAAGAGATTAATGCGCTTAAAGCTTTTGAAGAGGCTAAAGAACCTTTTGCCCATTTTATGTTTGCTCAAATAAGAGAATCAGATTTAATTTTATTTATGGATCTATCCGGAACTGAATCACTTGAAGAAGGCGAGATGCCACCTTTCACTGTACTCGTACCATCTTTTATTATTAGTGAATTGAAAACAGCTTTTCAAATTGGTTTTTTACTCTTTATTCCATTTCTTGTGATCGATTTAGTTATTGCAAGTATATTGATGGCAATGGGTATGATGATGTTGTCACCTTTGATTATATCTTTACCTTTCAAAATTATGTTATTCGTACTTATTGACGGTTGGGCGCTAGTCGTTGGAACCTTAGCAAATAGTTTTACCTAATTATTATGTTTCATTTAAAGTAAGGAATGTTTAATGTCTCCTGAAGTTGTCGTTGAAGTCTTTAGAGGTGCGCTTTACCTAATTATTTTGATAGTGTCTGCTGTTGTAGTGCCCGGTTTAATTATTGGACTGGTAGTGGCAATATTTCAGGCGGCAACCAGTATTAATGAACAAACACTCTCTTTTTTACCTCGTTTGATTATGACTTTATCGGTCTTAATGTATTTAGCCAACTGGATTTTCTCTTCATTAATTGGTTTCACTACAGAGCTTTATTTATCAATACCCGAGTTAATTGGTTAACTTTACAACATGGATATTGAAGCGGAACAAATTTTAGCTGTTATCACTTCCTACATTTTACCTTTCGCTCGGCTTTCTGGTTTTTTGATGGTATTAACGGTGATTAGTTCAAGAAGTATTTCGCCACGTTTCAGATTACTTTTAGCTCTGGCAATTACCGTTATTGTTGTTCCGACAATACCTGAATTTGATCAACAAAAAACAATGTTAACCAGTGGAATAGATAAGGAGTCGGTAACCATTTTAACGGCAAAAGGTTGGTTGCTGGTAATCGAGCAAACTTTAATAGGGATCGCTTTAGGTTTTGTTTCTCGCTTATTGATGGAAACTTTTGTGATAGGAGGGCAAATTATTGCTATGCAGTCTGGGTTAGGCTTTGCTTCTTTAGTTGATCCAGCAAACGGCAATAGTGTTCCAGCATTAGGGCAATTCTTTTTGATGATGACCAGTTTGATGTTTCTATCAGTTGATGGACATTTATTAATGATACGTTTGGTAGTAGAAAGCTTCACATCCTTTCCAATTGGGTCATCCTACAGCATATCTGAGATGTTTTATCAATTAGTTCATTGGGCAAGATGGATTTTTGCCGCTGCAATTTTAATGGCGTTAGTTTCTATGGCATCTCTGCTTATTGTTAACTTAACTTTTGGAGTAATGACCAGAGCCGCACCACAAATAAATATATTCGCTGTCGGTTTTCCTTTAACATTAGTTGCAGGTCTCATACTGGTATGGTCTAACTTGAACTACTTTACCCCTCATTTTTATAGGCAATTAGACAGAGCGAATGAACTAATGTGCAATATGGTCAACTTACAATGCTGAAACTAATAATCAATCAGAGGAAGATAAATTATGGCTGAGAGTGATTCAGGTGAAAAGGAAGAAGACGCAACACCCAAACGCCAACAAGATGCTAGAGATAAAGGGCAAATTGCACGTTCAAAAGATTTGACCACAGCAATGCTATTAATGGCAGCGGCAACAGCACTCTATAGTTTCTCTTCTGGTATCGGTAAAACGGTTGCAGAAGTAGCAAAAACTGCATTTACTCAAGATAGGAAACAAATTTTTAATACTAGACACATGTTGAGTGCGGGAGGTGAAGTTACTTTAGAGGTGGCTACTGCCGTTGCGCCATTTTTTATTACTTTATTTATAATTGCATTATTTTCGCCAATGATGTTGGGTGGAATGAGTTTTAGTACTAAAGCATTAGCACCAAAAATGAACAGGATGTCGATCCCTAAGGGATTTAAAAGAATGTTTGGGATGCAAGCTTTAATAGAGCTCCTCAAAGGTTTAGCGAGAGTCTCTGTAGTATTTTTAGTTGCATATTTTGTCATTATTGATAATTATCCAAAATTAACCAAGTTGGGAGGTGGCAATATAGAGAGTGGGATAAGTGATGCGATGTTGATTGTTACTCAAAGCTTTTTTTTAGTATCTCTTTCTCTCATTGTTATTGCCGCTATCGATGTTCCATATCAAATATGGAATCACGCTAAAGAATTAAAAATGTCTAAACAAGAAGTAAAAGACGAATATAAAGATACCGAAGGAAAACCTGAAGTTAAAGGAAAAATAAAACAAAAGCAAAGAGAGCTTTCCCAACAAAGAATGATGGATGCCGTTCCAGATGCAGATGTTATAGTGACCAATCCTGAACATTATTCTGTAGCGTTAAAATATGATGTGGTTAATTCTGGTGCGCCAATTGTTGTAGCAAAAGGGCAAGATATTATTGCAATGTATATAAGAAAAGTCGCAATTGCAAATGACGTAACCATTTTACCTATGCCGCCATTAGCTCGAGCACTTTATCACACAACTGAAATAGGCCATGAAGTTCCGCAAGGTTTATATTTAGCTGTTGCGCAAGTATTAGCATTTGTTTTCCAATTAAAAACATTTAATCAAGGTAAAGGTCCAAGACCTCAGTCTATTGATGATGTTGAAATTCCGGAAGGATTTAAGTATTGATATAACTTAGTTTTCGATTGAATTTAATGAGCGATTAATTTTTTTAAGTTAAATGTTTGGGATGTGATTTCTTTAGAGCGATTGAATCACATTTTTGAAATTGATAAAACTGTTTGGCTGCATTCACAAATGCGCTAACAAGTAAATTCTTATCAAAAATATTTTTCTAAATGTAAAAACTTGATCTCTAAGTGACTAATTTTCGATGCGTTTTACAGTCTAGCCGTCCAACAAACTCATCACAATAAAGCAACGGTAAAGAAAAATATTCATACTGACGTTTCTCAGAAGGTAGATAACATTGTATCTAGATCTTTTGATTTAATTTCAATCAATATTGTCCAGTTACTATTTCATAGATCTGATGAATATATTTTTTCAGTTGAGACTGCGCTTCTTTTTTTCCATTAAGTTCAAACTTTTCTACTAGTTCAGCCCACGAGTATTTTTGAAATACCTTTGCAAAAACAAAACTACAGTTATCTATTTTATTTTTGGCATCTTTGCTAAATCTAGTAAGATAGTAATGAACTAGAATAAATATTTGCCACTCGACCATCTCATAACTTCTTGCTTGACTAATGTAGTTTGCAATTTCATTTTTAATGGCTTGGATATTAATGGTCTCAATATCCTCTAGCTGCTGTGCTACCTGTCTACTCATAATGCTTGATAACAATTTAGAATCTAAATTCTTGTAGGAGGCTGAAGAAGAGTAAATAAAAGAATGATTGAATTGATTGATAGCAAAATGACTACATGACTTACCTTTATTTGAAATAGGTAATAAAAAATCAGCCGGGATTAAACCGGTAGAAGAGTCTGTCCTTAGTGCAATTCTGCAACAATTGAATTCTAATAAATTCCAGAAGTTAAAAAGGGGAGAGTTCAACGCAAAACTAGTGCCCAATATATCAACATTATGATCGTTTGTTTGTTTTCTTATATACTGAACCATGCCACTTCCAATCGAGCTGTTTTGTTTATTATGGGCAACAGCAATTCTCATTATTCTCCAATATAATAATTGACCTGATTCGATGATGCCTTTAGTTGAAATTAAAGATTGTGGTAGTAAATGACCCTTGAGACGTAACTTACCTTCTGAAATTTTGAGAGCAACTGACTTATTTAGTTTTCCTTCTTCTATCACTAAACTGACACAGATTATTTGTTCTTCACTATTTTTACCAACATAAACTTTCAACATTGGGTCGACTAACATCCTTTCTAAATCACTTGGCCTTGTTTGGTAATGGGCTTCGGTTAAAAGTGTAAAAATAGCCGATAGGAGTTTTTCATTATTAAGTAGTTCTTTCTTGCCTACAATTTCATATTCAATAACTGAGGTAGTTGAACTAACTGTCGTACATGACTCTGTTGAGAGTGGTTTACTAGCCGTTAGCTTGATGCTGGATTGCCCCAATAAAAATGCTTTGTTACAACACCCCTCTAAAATGTCATCTATTCGCCAACGAAATGGAATCGTTAGCTTTTTGGTTCGATATTGTGGGAAATAAGATTGCAAAATAGGAAAGAATTTGATTTCAAACCCTCTCCCGTTACCCTCGTAACCAGAAATAGTACTTGCAAAAACTACGCGGTTAAATTTTTTAATGACGTTGGCTAAAATTTGTACTGGGAATGAACCTGCCTCGTCAATAATAAGTAATTCATTGTTAAAGGATGTTTGAGTTAGTTGGTCGATCGCAATAAATTTCAAACGTTCTTTTGCTGCAATAGTAGTATCTATAGCTTCATTTATTACATCACGATTCTTTAATTTATCTAATTCTTGCTCAAACACATTAAAGAAAATATTTAAATTCCCTCTCCTTGGAGCCGTAATAATAATGTTTTTATTATGAAGATAACAAAGCGATGCACTTGCTTTTGCCAACGCCGTCGATTTACCTCGCCCTCTATCGGCTGTAATAACCAATGGTCTTTTAGCGTGACCTAAAGAACATCGTTCTATTTTTCTAATTAAATCATTTTGCTCAATATAAAACTGTTCACATTGTCCTTTAACGTTATTCTCTTCAATATTGAAATTAGGTTTTTTAACCAAAATAACTGTTTGAATAAATCGTAATAAAAGTTGAGAGGTATTTTTATGAGCTGGTAGCTGAACGCTATTAAATCCTATAAAGTCAATATGTTTCGATGATTGAATTATATTTTTATAAAAATCAGGTAATCTTAATACTAGCGTTCCGCCTCCAACCAAACAACCAACGATGGCTACAAAATGATTAACATCAAAACTATTGACCGCATCATAAAATAGATTATTAACCTCTTGACCTAAGTAATCGTTAACCTGTGTAGGCTTTATTTGACGGATTTTGGAGTCTTCAAAAATTTCACTCACTATTAATTGTTGAATAGGTAACTCACTTAAGTCGCGAGATTTCGTTACATTGTTGTTAAACGAGTCATTTTCATATATGAATTGAATATTTCTTGTGAGGTTGTATGTGGCCATTAGAGGATTGTATTTTTGCGAACTCGGCAATTGTGATTTAATCGGATGAGTTCTGAATTAAATCACATTGCAAACAAATATCATAATTATTATATGTTTGTTTCTACTAGAATAAAATTTCAAAAACTTGATCAAAGTGTTCAACGAAATTGATGGTTAGACCTTTTTTAACATGTTGAGGTAAATCGTTATATCTAGCTTCAACTAATTTAGGCAATATTAGTTGATTGATGCCTTCGCGTTTAGCTGCGATTACCTTTTCTCTAATACCACCTACTGGTAGAACAGTTCCAGTAAGAGTCATTTCGCCTGTCATGGCATACTTTGTTTTGGTATTTTTGTTTAATATCAAAGAGAGTAGAGCTGTAGCCATTGTTATACCAGCGCTTGGGCCATCTTTTGGCGTAGCACCTTCTGGTACGTGTAAATGAATATTCATTTTATCTATATTGTTTTCACTCTTATTCTGGGTTTGTTTTTTAGAGGTGCTCTGGTATGAGGATTTTTGATATTTACCAATATTAGCGGCTATATAGCTGTAAGCAATTTGTGCTGACTCTTTCATTACGTCACCTAATTGCCCCGTCAATTTAAGCCCCCTTGATTGTGAGTGAATGATTACGGCTTCAACGTTTAGGGTGACACCGCCCATTGATGTCCATGCGAGCCCTTTTGAAATACCAATACCGCGTAAATTGGACTCTTTTTCAAAGTGTGAATTACCAAGGTAATCTTGTAAGTTTTTGTTGGTGATCTTAATATTTGATTTGCTATTTTTCAACAAGGGGATTGCTGATTTTCGTATAATTTTCGCTAATAATTTATCAAGATGTCTAACACCCGCTTCACGCGCGTAACCATCTATAACAGTCTTTAAAGCAGCATCGGACAGTGTTATTTGTGATGGTTTTACACCAGCTTTTTCCAATTGTTTAGTCCACAAATGTTTTTTTGCAATTTGGATTTTTTCTTCAGTAATATAACCTGATAACCGAATAACCTCCATTCTATCTAACAAAGGTTTTGGAATGGTATCTAATTGATTAGCAGTACAAATAAACAGTGCTTTTGATAAATCGAAACGTACATCTAAATAATGGTCTAAAAATTGATTATTTTGTTCAGGATCTAACACATCAAGTAATGCCGAGGAAGGATCGCCCTGATAGCTAGAACCAACTTTATCAATTTCATCTAACATAATAACGGGGTTCGCTGTTTCGCATTCTGAAAGCGCTTGAATAATTTTTCCGGGCATTGCGCCAATATAAGTTTTACGATGACCTTTAATTTCAGCTTCATCTCTCATTCCGCCTAATGAAAATCGATAAAATTTACGTTTTAATGCCGTTGAAATAGAATGACCGATTGATGTTTTACCAACACCAGGTGGACCAACCAACAAAATAATTGATCCAGACATTTCACCTTTTAACGCACCAAGCGCTAAAAACTCAATAATTCGATCTTTAACGTCACCTAGTACCGCATGATGTAGGTTGAGAGCGCGTTTTGCTGCTGGTAAGCTCATATTATCTTTACTGTATATACCCCAAGGTAAACGGGAAAAAACATCCAAATAATTGCGTGTTACCGCATACTCTGGAGAACCAGACTCCAAAACTGATAGTTTATCCATCTCTTCTTCAAATTTACGCTGCGCTAAAGGAGCAAGGCTTTTACCGGTTAAGTTAGTCTCAAAATGTTCTAAATCAGCCGTTTTATCATCTTTTGCAATGCCTAATTCCTTTTGTATAGTCTTTAATTGTTCCTTTAAAAAAAATTTTCTTTGGTGGTCTGATAGAGAGTCCTCTACTTTTTCCTGTATGTTTTTCTGCAACTCAGCGACTTCAAATTCTTTTTGAATGAGCACCAAAACTTTTTCCATTCGTTTTTTGAGATGGACTGTTTCTAGGACTTCTTGTAATTCTTCTCTGGTCGCTGTTGTAACACTTGCAGCAAAATCAGCTAATTGTGATGGTTCATTGGGGTTAAATCTAGTTAGGAAAAACTTCAATTCTTCACTATAAAGTGGGTTGAGCGGGACTAGTTTTTTTAAAGTATTAATAATCGCCATTGCATAGGCTTTAATTTCATCGGGTTTGTCATATTCTGGTTCTAATGGATATTCGACTTCAACCAAAAACGGGGCTTGTTTGCTGATCCATTTTTTAATTCGAAATCGTTGAATACCTTCTGCAATAAATTGTACTTTACCGGATGTTAAAACCGGATGGTGAATTTTAACTAAGGTTCCTATTTGGTGAAACTCTTCGGGTTTAGAGTCTTCTGGGCGAGGGTTTTTGACTAAAACTAAACCAGTTATATTTTTTCTCTCTTCATGGATGAATTCTATTGTTTCGTGCCACTCTTCTTCATTCATTAAAATAGGTAGCGTTTGTGGAGGAAAAAATGGGCGCTCGCTAATCGGCAACAAACAGACTTGTTTTGGTAAATATTTTTTTTTAAGACGGGCTTTACGAGATGTTTTTGCTATTTTATTTGGCATCAAATAAGTCTTTTGTTTAATTTAGAAGTTTATTATTTATAAGTATAGCAGTGAATTTAGAGAGGATTATTTAATTAAATTAAAAGTTTATGAGCTATATAATTGAATTTAAACAAGTAAAGAGGGATTTATTATTAGTAAAAACTAAAATTAAAGATTTAATTACCGATATTATGACTATGTTTTTAGTAGAATAGACTGAATACAGGAGATGACTCTGAGTAGCGGAGGATATTATGAATATCGGAGAAATCAAAAAAACCACAGTTGATGGACAGTTAGTTAAACCTAAGCATCAAGAAGGCAATACTGCACCGGTAACACTGGCTAAGCCGATTGGTGATAAAATTGATATTTCAATTAAAGCTAAGGAGCGGTTTATTGAATATTCCAACAAAAGAAATAAAAAGAAGAAGAAAGAGTCTAAACAAATTAATAGTTCAAAAACCGAGCAAGATCTAATTCAGACTCATATCGATATAATTGCTTGAGATTGGTATACTTATGTAAATAATTTGAAGAATAAAGTTTTACTAACTCCATGCCCAACTCTACGTCCACAAATCCAAATGAACTCAATGAAATTGTTGAAACTGAAGCCATGAGTGCGTCTGTGAGCAGCTATGATGTTGGCATGTTGATGGCGCAAACTAGACAATTAGCATCCGATTATAGAGAACAAACTGGGCAGGCACTGCCGGTGACTGAGGAACTAGCCAGATTTGATGCAATAAATCTGATTGCTTTAAAAAAAATGATTGACCAAGAAGGTGTTGATGCTACTAATGAATTAGCCGATGAATTTTACTTGATTAAAGGACGTGTTATTTTTAAAGCGGGTAAGGCAAGACAAAAACTTGGCCAATTAGGGCTACACTTTAACTGGAATCATTTATTGATGGTAATTTATGATCCTCAATACCAGCCCTGCCAAATATTTAAAGTTGAAAGAAGCATAATAGAAAAAGAACTAGAAAAACTGCCGGTTAGTAAACGTGGTTCAATGACAATCGCTAAATATAAAGCGATTGGTCAATTGATTTGGGCTATAGACGGTTGAAAGTATCGGAAGAGCGTATCCTAGAATCTTTAGGTAATAACGGAGAATTCGCTAAAAATAACCCGCAGTTTGAACCGAGACAAGTACAGCAAGAAATGGCTGTCGCAGTCAATCAAGCTATTCAGTCAAAAACCAATCTAATCATAGAAGCCGGAACCGGTGTCGGCAAAACATTCGCTTATTTGCTACCGGCTTTGTTATCAGACAAACAAGTTGTTGTTTCAACGGGTACTAAGAATCTTCAAGATCAGCTTTATAAGCGTGATTTACCAAATATTCTAAAGGTTCTTGAGATAAATCCAAAAACAGCATTACTTAAAGGACGAAACAACTACCTTTGCCATTATCGACTAGAAAACACTTTAGCTTCAGGAAAATTACCTGATCCAAAAGCGGTTAAATATTTAAGCCTAATCAACCGATGGAAAGACAAAACGGTTACTGGTGATTTGGGCGATTTATCCGCTTTACCGGAGAATTCAAGCATAGTTCCCTATGTAACAAGTACAGCAGAAAACTGTTTAGGTCAAGATTGCCCATTTATAGAAGATTGTCATTTAGCGGGAGCGAGAGATAAAGCCAGAAAGGCAAAAATTCTAGTGGTTAACCACCATCTGTTATTAGCGGATTTAGTGTTAAAAGAAGATGGATTTGGCGAACTATTACCGGATACCGACATCTTTATCATTGATGAAGCTCATCATTTACCAAAAACAGCTTATCAATTTTACGGTGAATCATTAACTAGCCGTCAATTAACCGATGTTTGTAAAGAAGTAGAATTAGAATATCGAACACAAGTAACAGATTGTAGAGATTTGTTGCTTGAGTCTGAAAGACTATCAAAAGAAGTTAAAGAGTTTCGTTTGAGTTTGCCCAGTTTTGACATAAAGGAGGAGTGGCAAACTTCTCGAGTTAGAAACAAAGTTGAAACTGAAAAATCAATTATCAATTTAAGTAACAAAATTAATTGTTTACTTGAAATAGTTAAAGCTAATTCTACTAGGACTAAAACCCTAGAATCCTGCTTTGACCGCCTTATATCCTTTAAGGCGGCACTTAAAGGCTTTACTGAAGGTAATAAAACCACTGGAGTGCGAGTTAACTGGTATGAAACCAATCGATCCAGTTTTCGATTAAATTCTACACCGCTGGATGTTGCCGACTTGTTTCAAGCAAGTCGATCACGATACGCAAAGTCTAGCTGGATAATGACATCTGCTACTTTGACCGTTAATCAAAATTTTGAACACTATGTCAGGGAATTAGGCTGGGATAATGTAAATAAAAAAGAGTTACCATCTTCGTTTAATTATCAAAATCAGTCACTTTTTTATGTACCCAGAGGATTGCCATCCACAAGCCATAAACAACATACTAGTAAAGTTGTTGAAGCTGTGTTGCCGTTATTAAAAAAAGCAAATGGGAGAGCTTTTTTACTTTTCACTAGTCATAGGGCGTTGCAACTCGCTGCAGAAAAACTTAAAGAATATAACGTATTTAACTGTTTAGTTCAGGGCGAAGAAAGTAAAGAAACGTTATTAAAACGATTTGTTGAAGAAGAGCATTCTGTGCTTATAGCTACAGGAAGTTTTTGGGAAGGTGTTGATGTTCAGGGGCAAGATTTATCCTTGGTGGTGATTGATAAACTGCCTTTTGCTCCACCCGATGATCCTATTCTTAATGCTAAAATTCAACGTTCTAAACAAACCGGAGGTAATCCCTTTTATGATTTACAAATACCCGATGCTGTTTTAAGTCTTAAGCAGGGTGTAGGAAGGCTTATTCGAGGAATTGATGACAAAGGCGTGGTATGTGTTTGTGATGCACGTCTTGTCGGCAAGGATTATGCGCAATTATTCATCAATAGTCTGCCAGATATGAAGCGAACCAGAGATTTAGACAAGGTTCTTAAATTCATTGATGAGTTTGATCAATAAATGATTATACACATAGAAAACATTGAGTAAGGTTATTCAAGTATGAGTAAGATATTAGCAATTGATTCATCAACAGAGGCGTGTTCTGTTGCTTTAATGAATGATGATAAGGTTTATCAAAGATTTCAATTAGCGCCACGTAAACACGCAGAGTTATTATTGCCGATGGTGGATGTGGTGATGAAAGAAGCCGATTTATCGTTAGTTGAGCTAGATGCGTTAGCTTGCTGCGTAGGACCGGGAGCATTTACGGGTTTGCGAATTGCCGTTTCAGTTGCGCAAGGGCTTGCATTCGCCTCAAACCTACCCTGCATTGCCGTTTCTTCATTAGAAATTTTGGCAATCAGCGCTTTCAAGCAAACACAAGCAAATGTCTGTATTAGTGCGATAGATGCTCGAATGCAGGAAGTGTATTTTGCGGTTTTTCAAAGAGCTGACGGAGGTGAGGCGACTTTGCTTGGCATTGAGGGCGTTTATAAACCTTTAGATATTGACATAGAGCAATGGAATATTTTAACTGAGTCTGAAATCAGTGAGTCTGAAATAGTACTGATTGGCAACGGTTGGTCTGAATATGAGTTTAATCCTTCCATAAAAAAGCTAAACGCAGTTCAATTAGATAATCAATTTCCAAGTGCTGTAGACATAATGAGTAAAGCCGAAGCCGATTTAAAGTCTAATAATTTGTTAAAACCAGAGAAATTACAGCCTATTTATATCAGAAATAATGTCGCAAAAAAGAAATTGACTGAGAAATAACCTATACTTTAAAACTAGGGTCTTTAATGCATCCATTTTAGTCTATTTTTAATTTAGCCACTTTATTAAGTTTGGAAATAAAAATTGAATATTTCGGCATCAGATAATTATAATATCAATCAGACTAGACTGCCGATTACTAATAATTCTGTTATAAAAAATGGTGTCTCTAGTAGAGAGGACAATCAGTTCTCTACGCAAAATATAAATAGCATAAGAAATAGTTCATCTTCAATCCTTCGCGAACAATCGGCTAATATTAAGGCGGATCGCGAGCAAGAAACAAAAATCCGTTCAAAGAGTAATATCGAACCCAATTTACTAGAAAAAGTTTTTAAGCTAAGATCTAATGAAGAGCAATCCCAATTAAGCAATAATAGAAGTTCAGATCTCTATTTGCAGACAGAAGTGATTGAATCAGCTATAACTAAAGAGCTGGGTATTAGTTTAGATCTTTACGTTTGAATCGAGTCTGACAGTATAGAATCTTTCTAAATCGTGCATATCCAAAAGTGCTAAATATTCATTAAGTTAGTCATTGTTGGGTAGACGAAGGAAAATCAACAGCTTATATCCGAAAATATATAATATATAAGAAGCCGAATATTTCAAAAACCACTTAATGTCGCAAGCTTCTTTTATACAAAAACTCTTTGATTCTCGCTAATTGAGCATTAATTCGTTGTCTTGCATAAGGGTCTTCTGTTTGAATATTAAGGGCTTGATAAAATTGATTTCTCGCGCCGATTAAATCGCCAGTAGAAAGTAAATAGTTACCTTCTGTTTCAAATACTTCAGAATCATGACCAGACTCTTCTTGGGCTTGAGATAATAGTTTTAATAAATAAGGTGCTTGTAATGTCATATGAATATTTTCTAGTAAAAGGTCGCGTGCTTCAATTGCTTGATTATTAGCCAGCAATAGCTTGGTATTGATTTCAATTAAAGCGAGATTACCGGGAATCTTATCTAAAAAGTCTTTTATGACCGATAATGAGCGTTTAGGTGTTCTGTTTATAATATCAAGTTCAGCTAAGGCAATCGCATAAGTTGTTTGATTGGGTGATTTTTTACGTAAAGCTTTTAAGAAACGCTCGGATTGCTTCAACTGTTTAGCTCTAGATAATAAAACAGCATAACCGTACATCTTAGCATCCGTATCAAACTGCCCATCATCATATTGACTTTTAGCCGACTGCAGTAATGTAGGCGTTATACTAGCAGTCAACGCCTTAATTTTTTCTTTTATTAGGCTATAGGTAGGTTTTTCTATCACAGGTCTGATAGGAAATTCTGATGCTCTTAGTCTTGCGTCAGTAATACGATTACGGGAAAGCGGGTGCGTTCTTAAAAACTCAAAAGCATTAGACTGATAACGGCTGTTAGCTTGCATTTTTTCAAAAAATGAGGCAACGGCGCTGGGATTAAAACCTGCTCGATACATTGTTGTAATGCCTATTCGATCAGCTTCCGACTCATTTGAGCGAGTGTGATTAATAATCGCTTGTTGGGCTAAACCTTGTGAGCCGGCCATGGCTGCAATTGCGCCATCAGCATTTCTCGATTGGCTAGCTATAAGTATTACTGCAACAAATGCGGCTAAAGACGGAATTGTCATTTGATTTTGAAGCTCTATTCTTCTCGCTAGATGCCTTTGAGTGACGTGTGCAATCTCATGACCAATAACCGATGCAAGCTCACTCTCACTGTCAGTTTTTGCGATTAAACCAGTGTGCACTCCAATATATCCACCGGGCAACGCAAATGCATTGATGGACTGAGCTTGTATAACAAAAAAGAGAAAAGGGCGATCTGAAGCTCGAAGATTGTTTTCAACTAGTTTAAAGCCTAAATGTTGAATATAATCATTGACTTCAGGGTCATTCATTAAGGGCGCAATCGCTCTTAATTGACGCATATAAGAGTCACCTATCGCTTGCTCATTAGCTAAACTAAGGGCTTGCGAAGCGCTACTACCTATTTCTGGCAAATTGTTGTCTGCTGCTTCAGTTGAGTCTAATAGTGCAATAAAAAAAATTAAAGAAAATATACAACTTGTGAAAGCTATTTTAAAGTTAAATTTAAACAAAGATGTTCCTTTAATTTGTGCAATGTTCATGTACCAATATAATCTAAAGAGTGCTTACTCAAATATAGACAGGTTAGATGATTATAGTTCAGCAATTGTATGAAAATTAAAAGAGTAGGTATAGCTGAATCTATTTTTTATATTTTAGTTTTGCAGAAGTTATAGACTAGTTGTAAACTAATCTTATATATAAAACAAAGAGATAGCAATGACTTCAATATTTCACTTTAACTTTAGTTATAAATTGACCTATTTCTGCTTTTTTTAAGAACAATTAAATATTGGCGAAACTTTTTAGTAACTTCTATTGTCAAAGCTGTGTTGAAGAAAATATTGAAAAGTTCTTTTTGATATTTGCTAATCTTCAACATACAAATCCATCGACTAGTGAGGTAGGTTTTAAATGAAAAGACAAAAAAGAGATAGATTCGTAAGAGCACACAGCAAAGGGTATAACGCAGGTATTTCAGGAAAAACAAGTGAAGCTTGTCCATTTTCCTCAACCGATATTAAAGAACACTGGCTCGGAGGCTGGCGAGAAGCTAAAGCTATTGTAGGAGAGGGGTATTTTAATTAATTGAAGATCCAAATATCTGGATTACAAAAAACCGAGCTAAATAGTTCGGTTTTTTATTTTAAAGAGAAATAAGAATAACAAGTTTTAAGAGGGTGTAATCCTAACTGTGTAAATACCCTTTAAATATGAGGAGCTATCTGCTCCTCAAATTCGATTATAAAACGATTCAATGCTGGTTTCCAATCCCTACTCGGCATCGTCCATTTTTTAGATGCTGATCGAATGGCCAAATACACCACTTTAAAGGCTGCATTATCACTCGGAAATACCTTTCTTGTTTTGACTGAT
>Ga0307492_10000271_pt1 | contig 22361 bp, 23 predicted proteins | sample SI3LmetaG_FD_202365 | JGI IMG/M metagenome (GOLD analysis project Ga0307492, IMG submission 202365) | Sea-ice brine microbial communities from Beaufort Sea near Barrow, Alaska, United States - SI3L | ecosystem: Environmental > Aquatic > Marine > Coastal | place: USA: Alaska | collected 2017-05-06 | reverse complement strand
GCCACGTCCGGAGTGGACAAGGAGCGCGCCGCCACCGTTGGACGCGTGGCCGAGGGAGCGGGCAGGTCGATCGCTGGGGCCGCGCTCGCGCTCGGTGCGGCGGTCGGAGTGGACGCCGGCGTGGGGGCCTGGGTCGCGGGGCGACCGGTCCGGATGGCGCGCGGGCGGATGGGCACCGGCGCGTCGGTATCGACCGGGCCCTGGACGCGGGTGTCGGGCGAGGGAGTGGCCGCCGGGGGGAGCTGGAAATCGCGCGCATCCTGCGCGGCAAGCGGGCTCCCGGCCAGGAACGCCAAAAGGGGCAGGGCTGAAGCGAAGCGCGTCATTGTCCGGACGATGTGGGGAGTGGAGCGGGCGGCGTGAATAGGCGGTGAAGCCGCGCTGCGCCAGCGCGCGCTTGCCTTCGCGGGCGGTTCGCGTCAGGGGCGCGGCATGGAAGGCACACCCCGTTTCCTGGGCGCAACGACGCCGTTGCCAGCCTCGCCCGAGGAGGCCGAGCTCGACTATGTCGCCAACCCTCGCGCCGGCGAGCTCTACCTCGTCCGCTTCGCCGCGCCCGAGTTCACCTCGCTGTGCCCGGTCACCGGCCAGCCCGACTTCGCGCATCTGGCGATCGATTACGCGCCGGGCGAAACCATCGTCGAATCGAAGAGCCTCAAGCTTTTCCTGAACAGCTTCCGCAATCACGGCGGCTTCCACGAGGACGTCACCGTCGGCATCGGCAGGCGATTGGCGAACGAAATGAAGCCCAAATGGCTGCGCATCGGCGGCTATTGGTACCCGCGCGGCGGCATCCCCATCGACGTGTTCTGGCAAAGCGGCGCTCCGCCGGAGGGGCTATGGGTGCCGGATCAGGGAGTGGCGAGCTACCGCGGGCGCGGTTAATCCTCCAACTCGATCCAGACCGGCGCGTGGTCGCTGGTCTTGTCCCAGCCGCGCGGTGTGCGGTCGACCTCGGCGCGCTCGAGCAGCGGCGCTAGCGCGGGGCTCAGCAGGACGTGATCGATCCTGAGACCGGCATCGCGCTCGAAGGCGCCGCGCCAGTATTTCCAGAAGGTGTAGACGCTCTCCCCGCGGTGAAGCGCGCGGATGGCGTCGGTCCAGCCCTGATCGACCAGGGCGAACCAGGCGGCACGAACTTCGGGCGCGAACAGCGCGTCGTCGAGCCAGCGCTCGGGCTTGTAGACATCCTGCTCGGTCGGCATGACGTTGAAATCGCCCAGCAGCACCACCGGCAGCCCGCTGTCGATCAGTTCCTGCGCGCGCGTGGCCAGCCGCTCGAACCAGCGCAGCTTGTAGTCGAACTTGGGTCCCGGGCGCGGGTTGCCGTTGGGAAGATAGAGCCCGGCCACGATCATCCCGCCGATCGCCGCCTCGATGTAGCGGCTCTGCACGTCGTCGGGATCGCCGGGCAGGCCGCGCTGGGTTTCGTGGATCGCGCCGATCCGGCTCAGCAGCGCCACGCCGTTCCAGCGGCTCTGCCCATGCCATATCGCTTCGTAGCCGATGGCATTCAGCGCCTGCTGGGGAAACGCCTCGTCGGGCGCCTTCAACTCCTGGAGGCAGACGATGTCGGGTTCGGCTTCCCCGAGCCAGCGCAACAGCACCGGCAGCCGCCCGTTGATTCCGTTGACGTTGTAGGTGGCGATCCTCATCGCGTCTGCAACGCGCGCGAACGGCAAGTGGTGCCGGCTGCAGGATTCGAACCCGCGGCCCCCTGATTACAAATCAGGTGCTCTACCAACTGAGCTAAGCCGGCGCTTCCCTCAGGGCGCTAAACGCAAAGCGCGCCGGAAGTCCAGCCTCCGGCGCGCCGAGCGGTGGCAACCGATGTTGCGTTCACGCGAAGCTTACGCTGGTCTTGGTCCGGCGGCGCATCGCTGCCCCGGTAAGGCCGAAGCCGAGGATCAGCAGCGCCCAGGCCGACGGCTCAGGCACGGCGCCCGCAAAGCTCGATTCGACAACAACAGGAACCATGCAGGAAAGTTGTTTTCGCAGCCGGGTTGGATTTCCCGAGGTGAAAATCATCCCGGCCCTTGGCGCCGCGCCTGGCCGACGCCCGCGAAAGGGCGGCGCCGGGCATCCCCGGAGCCGCCCTCGGTCGCGCAAGATCGCGCGCGCTCAGTCGATGGCGTGCTTGAGCTGGCTCATCTGGTCGTGACCGGCCCGGACCGACTGCCAGGCCTCCTCGACCGCGCCGCGCGCCTCGGGGGGCAGGTCCTTGTTGTCGAGGATTGTCTCGAACTTGCCCTTGAGGTAATCCTCGCCGGTCTCGACCGAATTGACGATCGCCTTGTCGTCGTTGCCGAGCACGGCTTCCTTGAGGTTGATCCAGCCGCGATGGATCGCGTCGGCGGTGGTGCTGTCGTCTTCGGGGTTGCCCCCCAGCCGCGCGACGGCGGCCTGCAGCTTGGTCACCGCCTGCTGGCGCTCCCGCGCGCGGGCGTTGAACATCTCGGCATAGCGGCTGTTGTCGGTATCGGCGGCGGCCTTCTGATAGCCCTCCACCGAATCGAGCAGCGTGCCGATCAGCGTGTTGAGCGCGGCGGTGTCGGCGGCGTCTGCGCGGTAGGTGTTGGTCTGACCGGTGCGGGTGTAGTCGTCATTGTGCATGATGCGTCCCTTTCGTTTGGATGGATACCCAACGAGCGCATGGGACGCAGGTTCGTTCCGGCGATCATGTCGATGCCCCCACCGCGACTTCGTTGCCGAACGACTGGCGGAGCAGTGGCAAGCATACCGGCGGGAGTGGTCCTGATTACTATGACACAAGCAACTCGGCGGCGCTGTTGTAGCTGTAGGTGGCCCAGTCGGGCTTGTAGCTGTCGTCGGCCTGGTTGCCCCACACGATCCAGCCCTTGCGCGCACCGCGGCTGAACAGCTCGATGCGCGGGCCCCAGCTGCAATCCTCGATCAGCTGGTATTGCTCGTCGGGCTTGCGGCTGTGCTCGCGCTTGCGGCTCTGGATCATGTTGACCTGGCTGCGGCCTGGGGCGAGCGTGCGGGCGTTCTTGCCGCGCACGCCGAACAGAAGCAGCTCGGTGACGTTGCGGAAATAGAACCCCACCCCGCGCCCGTCGCTGCCGCCGTCCTTGCGGACCTTGTGCCAGACGATGTTGGAGACGTAGCGGAAGCCCCACGCGTCGAGCACCTTCATGCCCTCGGGCAGCAACGCATTGGGCACCCACAAATAGAGGTGGGCGGGATCGGCGGCGATACTCGAGACCGGCAGCGCGCAGATCTCGGCTAAGTCCATCGTCTCGTATCGATTGAGCCGCTTGTGTTCTGGCGCAACCTTGCCGGTACGGTTCTGAAATTGCCACGGGGGGTCGGCTAGAATGGTGCCGAACTTCTGTCCGGCCAACCCAGGGCTGGCTATGATCTCATGCGTTGACTGGTCGAGCCACATTCCAGCATTGAAACAGTGCAAGCCTCGTTTGTGGATCCCCAGATGCCACCAACGAGTCGAACCGTGCATTTTCTGAGTCGAGCTGATTCACGGCAGTGCTTTCCGGAGATCTGAATACAAGCGCGCCTCTCCCGAAGTTCCTGGCGGATAGTTATCGGTGTGAAATGTGCCTTCCAGATATTTTACTCGCTCAAATATTTTTACAAAGTGATCTGGGCTCACGACCTCACCGGGGTCGGCGACGTGATTGTATGCATCTCGGAAAAACCGCATTAGAGCGCGATATCCGTTTGTCCTCGGAAGGATGTTACCAACTCCAGAAATCCGCCAGTCGGTGGGCCACACCGTACTGACAGCTTCGAAATAGTTCCATATTAGTTCAGCGGCATCGACTTCTCGGCTTTCAACAAAGAAGAATACGCAGTGGTAACCGCCTAGATATATCAGCAGTGGGAGTCGGAAAATTCCGCCCTCTCCGGGCGCTATCTCTATCATTGATGAGCTGTTCTTTATTGGCGACGATATGACTGAGGAGCCCTTCGACAACGGTCGCTTGCGAAAGAGGCTCTTGATGTAATCGTCCAGGCGTTGCGGTACCCAATCTTTTGATTCTATGATAAAACGGACTTCCTTCCGTCTGGTCAAGAGAAATGCAAACCGTATGTGCTAACTTTTCTGGAGATAACGTCGTGCTGTAGCTGAACAAGTCATACACTAAACTCTTACTCACTTTGGTTTGGGCAAGATTTACTGTAGCAAAAACGCGCGCTTGATCTTCAATATCAGCATCAACGAAAATTGCGACATTCACATCGAACTCAGTCACTTGAGCCCTCTTCAGGCCCTCAATTCGGTGCTGACCGTCGATTACCCGGGCGATCCGGCGATACGCGAACAAACCTTCCCCATCACTTTGCTCTGAAGGTTCGGATGCAAGAGTCATGTAAAGACATCCAGAATCTCCGTCTCCTTCAAATTTCACACAATCACTTGAAATCGCCAAGACAACAGCAGTCGGGAAAGTTGCATCCACCGTTTTGACATAGGTAGCGATTTCGGACACGCGCTTTTCATTTAGTTGGCGCTGGATCCCCGTCGCGAGGTATATACCGTCTTCTTTCTGACGGATCTCTCGCATATCGTATTCGGCGATCTCCCAAAGATTTTTGCTCGATATACGGCCCACATAAATTTCACCGATCGGCTGCACGACACGAATAACTGGAAGGCCGATGGCTTCATCCATCTCCGCTAACTCCCTTTCGCTCGGCTAAAGCGCTCTTGACGGCATTGGTCGACTTGGCACCTGCTCTTAGCGCATCGTTGGCGCCAATTTGCTTCGCGGCCTCAACAATCACTCGGACGATCTGAACGAGAATATATAGATAGAGGGCTATCACGCCGACAAAGGTGGTGGAGGCGTTTTGCAGCTCGGGATCAAGGCCAATCAGCCAAGTCAAGAACAACAGGGCCAAGACGGAGCCTAACCCGGCCAACAGGCTGAGCGTCTTAGGTACCTTTTGCCGTAGGACCGCCAGGAGAATCGCAGCCAATGATCCGATCGAGTAGAATGCAAGCTGCCCGTTAGTCAGAAAACCCCAGAATGGCTCCTTCACCCCATCAGCAGCACCGGCGAACGGACGCAGGCGCGCAAGAAGCAGGGGTGCCAATGTGATTAGCGAAATCACACCGACATCGATGAGCGCCGTTCCAAGATGTCGGCCCCAAGAGCGCAGGTATTCCAAGGCTCTACACTCTCCCTCGATGGCGCAGGTGAGGGACCTGAGTGCAAAAAGTCAACCCTACTCCGCCGCCACGCTCCCCACGCCGCCGCCAGCGTCAAACAACCCCGGCCCCTCGACCTCGGCCTCGCTCTTTTCCTCGACCTCGTTCGCCGCCTTGGCCTTCGCGCCCTGGCGGTTGTCGAAGCTCGACCAGACGTCGTTCCAGTTGCCGCGGGTGGCGCCTTTCGAATATTCCGTCGCGCGGGTTTCGAAGAAGTTGGCGTGCTCCACCCCGTTGAGCAGTGGCGCGAGCCAGGGGAGCGGGTGGTCCTCCACCATGTAGATCGGCTGGAGGCCGAGCTGGCCCAGCCGCCAGTCGGCGATGTAGCGGATGTATTTCTTGATCTCCTTCGCCGTCATCCCCGGCACCGGCCCCATCTCGAAGGCGAGGTCGATGAAGGCGTCCTCCAGCCGCACCGTCTTCTGGCAGATGTCGGTGATGTCCTCCTTCAACGCCTTGGAGTAGCAGTCGCGCTCGCGCACGAATTCGTGGAACAAGCGCACGATGCCCTCGCAATGCAGGCTCTCGTCGCGCACCGACCAGCTCACGATCTGGCCCATGCCCTTCATCTTGTTGAAGCGCGGGAAGTTCATCAGCATGGCGAAGCTGGCGAACAGCTGGAGCCCCTCGGTGAAGCCGCCGAACACCGCCAGCGTGCGCGCGATGTCCTCGTCGGTGTCGACGCCGAACTGCTGCAGGAAGTCGTGCTTGTCCTTCATCTCCTCGTATTCGAGGAAGGCGCTGTATTCCTGCTCGGGCATGCCGATGGTGTCGAGGAGGTGGCTGTAGGCGGCGATATGGACCGTCTCCATGTTGGAGAACGCGGCCAGCATCATCTTGATCTCGGTCGGCTTGAACACCCGGCCGTATTGCTCGTGGTAGCAGTTTTGCACCTCGACATCGGCCTGGGTGAAGAAGCGGAAGATTTGCGTCAGCAGGTTCTTCTCGGTCTCGGTGATCTTCTGCGCCCAGTCGCGGCAATCCTCGCCCAGCGGCACCTCCTCGGGCATCCAGTGGATCTGCTGCTGGCGCTTCCAGAACTCATAGGCCCAGGGGTATTCGAAGGGCTTGTAGGTCTTTCTGGCTTCAAGCAACGACATGTTGTGTTCCCGGCGGTTCGCGTGAACGACTCATATAGGCCATGCGGGGCCGAATCCGAAGCGAAAGGGTTCCGGTCGGGGGCGATTCGGCGGGGATAATCTCTCGGCAGCGGATGGGTCCGGTCTCCCCTTTTTGCGGGCCAGTCCCGCATCCCCCGGCGCCCATTTTCACCGGCGGGGCGGCATTGCGTTCATGCGCCTTGTCCCCTTCGGCCATTCGAGGGCGGGTCGGTGCGCTACCGCCTTGCGGCTGCGCCAGCGCGAACGTCGCCGATGCGGCGACGGTCCGCGAGAATAGCGGGGCGAGGGCCGGCCCCCCCGCCCCGTTCCGGTCGGACTAGAACTTCACCCGGCCCGTCAGCCGGACGTTCAGCGGCGTGCCCGGAGTGATGTTGTTGTTGTTGTGGGCGTCCGAGAAATAGGTCTGGTCGAGCAGGTTCTCGACGTTGAGTTGCAGTTCGAACCGCTCGCTGACGTCGAAGAACAGCGCCGCGTCCACGCGGGTGTAGCCGGGCAGCCGCGTGGTCACGGGCGATGTGCGGTTGGCGGCGAACTGGCTCGACTGGCGGATCACGCCGAGCCCCGCGCCGAAGCGCTCGGCGAAGTCATAACGGTTCCACAGCGCGAACTGATGCTCGGGCACCTGGCCCAGCCGCACGAAGTCATTGCCGCGCAGCCTGGCGTCCTGATAGGTGTAGCCGCCGCTGACCTGCCAGGCGGGTGTCACTCTGCCCGCCAGCGCCAGCTCCACGCCGCGGGTGCGCGTCTCGCCGACGTTGATGGTGTTCGCCGGATTGGCGGGATCGGGGGTGGTGGCATTGGTGCGGTCGAGCTGGAACAGCGCCAGGGTGGCCGCGAGGGCGGAGCCAAGCTCCCACTTCGCGCCGAGTTCGTAATTGGTGAAGCTCTCGGGCGCCAGGTTCTGATCGGTGGTCGATAGCGTCAGAAACTGGTCGCCCGAGCGCGGCAGGAATGAGCGGCTGAAGCTGGCATAGAGCGAGACGTCGTTCCGCGGCTTCACGATCAGACCGATACGCGGCGAGACCTTCTGATCCACCCGCGCGAAGGGCCGGTCGGGGTTGGGGATTAAATCGGTCCCGCGGATGTCGAACCGGTCGAAGCGCAGGCCCACGACCAGATCCACCATCTCGCCGATGCCGATCTGGTCCTGCGCATAGGCGGAGAAGACCTTGACCGTAGATGCGGTGTCGCGGGCCAGCCCGCCGAAGGTGACCGTGGGATACCGGATGTTCGCCAGGTCCAGCGTGCCCGAGGACAGCGCGGCATTGCGGCGCTGGTTGGCCGACCGCTGCTCGCCATATTCCACGCCCAGCAGGATCTTGTGCTCGGTTCCGGCCAGCGCCGTGTCCCACACGAGATTGGTCTGCGCGATCAGGTTCTCGCGCCGGGTGGGATCGGTGTAGCCGGTCAGTGCCACCGTACCGGTGGGCGAACTGGCGGGGCCGTTGGCGTATACGTTGGTGTAGTATTTGTCGTAATTGCCATACAGGAGCGTGGTCGACCAAGTCAGATCGGGCGTGATCTCGCCGTCGATCCGCGCCTTGACGATATTCGCTTCCAGGCCGGTGCGGTTGACGCCCGGCACGCCGAAGAAGGTCTTCTCGTGGCCGGGCAGCGGGCCCGGGGTGCAGGGCTGGGTGCAGGCCAGCGAGGGCACTCCGCGGTCGGCCACGCGGCTGTCATAGACATATTCATAGGACAGCCCCGCCTTCCAGCCGGGCGCGAACTCGACCGCCAGATAGGGGTTCACCGCGTAGCGCTTGCCGCCGAAGAAGGCGCGGTTGTTGTCGAGATTCTCGTAGAAGCCGTTGACCCGCAGCGCGGCGCCCGTGCCGACGGGCAGATTGGCGTCACCCGCCACGTCCCACGCGCCGAAGCTGTTCACGCCGCCCGACAGGAAACCGAAGGCCGCCTCGGCGCTGGGCGTCTTCTGCACGCGGTTGACGATGCCGCCGCCGCCGCCGCGCCCGAAGATCAGCGCATAGGGACCCTTGAGGATCTCGACCCGCTCGATGTTGTAGAGGTTGCGGTAATACTGGGCGTCGTCGCGCACGCCGTCGAGGAAGAAGTCCGCGGTCGTGTTCTGCCCGCGCAATGTGATCTGGTCGCGGTTGCCCTCGCCCTGGCCGATGGTGGTGCCGGGCACATAGCGCAGCACATCCGCGATCGAGCGCTGCGCCTGGTCCTCCAGCTGCTCGCGGGTGACGACAGTGATGCTTTGCGGCACATCGAGCAGCGGGGTGTCGGTCTTGGTGGCGGTGACCGAATCGAGCGCGCGATAACCATCGGCCTTGCCGATCACCAGGATGGTTTGCTCGTCCGGAGCAGCCTCCTCGGCGGCGAGGACGGCAGTGGGGAGCGCGAGCGCGGCGGACGACAGCAGTATCGAGGAGATTTTCATGGAGCCCTTCCGTGTTGGTGGCCGGGCTCTAAGTTTGTTGCGAGTGCTTTGCAATAGCGGAATCGTTAGCAGTGAGCCCTGTGACGGCCGGGATCGGGCCCGCGCGTCCGCTTGGCTCCGCGCTTCAGGGGGGATGAGAAGTCAAATCGAATCGAGCCCCTCTCCCAATGGGAGAGGGAGGGGCCCGCGTCGCGAAGCGGCGTGGGAGGGTGAGGGTGCTAAACTTTCCGCTCGGCGAGCACGTTTGCAATCGCCTCGATCGCGCCCTGGGTGTTGCCGAGCACCTCATGGTTCCAGAACCGGATCACCCGGAAGCCCCGGGCTTCGAGAAACCGGGTGCGGTCCGCATCGATTTCTTCATTATGCTGCCCGCCATCGACCTCCACGATGAGCATGTGACGAAAGCTGAGGAAGTCGGGGTAGAAGGGGCCGACGATCGACTGACGTCGGAACTTTGCTTGCGGCAGTTGTTCGCGGAGACTGCGCTATAGGCGCTTCTCGGCGTCGGTGGCATTCCGGCGCTGGCTGCGGGCGCGGTCCACCGATCCGGAAGGTGCGTCCTCGTAATCCCTCAAGGCAAGACCCTCACCCTTCCGCGCCTGCGGCGCTCCCTCCCTCTCCCGGTGGGAGAGGGGTTCACTGGCAGGCCAAACACTCCTCGTAGTCGGTCTGATCGCCGGCCGTCAGCTCGATCTTCGGCGCGTCGGCGGTGTTGTCCGCCTCCACCCCGCCCGCGAAGCCGGCGCGCTGCACGCTCTTGGAGCGCAAATAGTAGAGCGACTTGATGCCCTTCTCCCAGGCCTGGAAGTGCAGCATCATCAGGTCCCATTTGTCGACGTCGGCGGGGATGAAGAGGTTGAGGCTCTGCGCCTGGTCGATGAAAGGCGCGCGGTCGCCGGCGAATTCGAGCAGCCAACGCTGGTCGATTTCGAAGCTGGTCTTGTAGACCGCCTTCTCCTCCGCGGTGAGGAAGTCCAAATGCTGGACGCTGCCGCCCTTCTCGAGGATCGAGTTCCAGACGTTGGTCGAGTTCTTGCTCTTCTTCTCGAGCAGCTTCTCCAGATAGGGGTTCTTGACGATGAAGCTGCCCGACAGCGTCTTGTGGGTGTAGATATTGGCCGGGATCGGCTCGATGCAGGCGCTGGTGCCGCCGCAGATGATGCTGATCGAGGCGGTCGGCGCGATCGCCATCTTGCAGCTGAAGCGCTCCATCGCGCCGGTCTCGGCGGCATCGGGACAGGGCCCGCGTTCCTGCGCCAGCACCAGCGAGGCCTCTTCCGCCTTGCCGCTGATATGCTTGAACATCTTCAGGTTCCAGACCTTGGCCATCGGGCTTTCGAAGCCGATGCCCTTCATCTGGAGGAAGGAGTGGAAGCCCATCACGCCCATGCCGACGCTGCGCTCGCGCTCGGCGGAGTATTTGGCGCGCGCCATCTCGTCGGGCGCGCGGTCGATATAGTCCTGCAGGACATTGTCGAGGAAGCGCATCACGTCCTCGATGAAGGTCTTGTCCTCGGCCCATTCGTCCCATTTCTCGAGGTTCAGGGACGAGAGGCAGCACACCGCGGTGCGGTCGTTGCCCAGGTGGTCGATACCGGTCGGCAGGGTGATCTCGGCGCACAGGTTCGAGGTCGAGACCTTGAGGCCGAGTTCGCGGTGATGCTTGGGCATCATCCGGTTCACCGTGTCGGAGAAGACGATATAGGGCTCGCCGGTCGCGAGGCGGGTCTCGACCAGCTTCTGGAACAGCGCGCGGGCATCGACGGTCTTGCGGACCGACCCGTCGCGCGGGCTGACGAGATCGAACTCCGCTCCGTTGCGGACCGCTTCCATGAACTTGTCGGTCACCAGCACGCCGTGGTGCAGGTTGAGCGCCTTGCGGTTGAAGTCGCCCGAAGGTTTGCGGATCTCGAGGAACTCTTCGATCTCAGGGTGGGTGACGTCGAGATAGCAAGCGGCCGAGCCGCGCCGCAGCGAACCCTGGCTGATCGCCAGGGTCAGCGAATCCATCACGCGGACGAAGGGAATGATCCCACTGGTCTTGCCGTTGAGGCCCACCGGCTCGCCGATGCCGCGGACATTTCCCCAATAGGTGCCGATGCCGCCGCCCTTGCTGGCGAGCCAGACGTTCTCGTTCCAGGTGCCGACAATGCCGTCGAGGCTGTCCGAAACCGAGTTGAGGTAGCAGGAGATCGGCAGGCCGCGCTCGGTCCCGCCGTTCGAGAGCACCGGGGTCGCGGGCATGAACCACAGCTTCGAGACATAGTCGTAGAGCCGCTGGGCGTGCGCCTCGTCGTCGGCATAGGCATCGGCGACGCGGGCGAACAGGTCCTGGTAGCTTTCGCCGGGCAGCAGATAGCGGTCGGTCAGCGTCTCCTTGCCGAAGTCGGTCAGCAGCGCGTCGCGGCTCTCGTCTGTGGCCACGGCGAAGCGGCGGTCCATGACCTTCTTGCTGTCGGCATCCCTGGCCTTCTTCGAGGCCTTGCCGATTTCCGCCATGGCGGTGGCGGTCGCTTCCGCCAGCGCCGCGCTACCCCCGAGCGTTTCTGGGTCTTCCTTGGTCATTGCGACTGCCTTTCGCGGCGTGTCGGCGGCATCGAGAGCGCCGTCCAGCTCGAGTTCCATCGCCGCATCGTCCCCGCTTCGAAAATCCATCATCGACCCCGCCGTCCCCTGGTTGCGCGGAATCGATGTTCCGCTTGTGTTCGAGTCGGCGAGCAAACTCCCGCCCTAGCATTTCGCGCGCGCCGGGGCGAAAACTTTTCCCCCGGTTCCCCACAGACCGGCGTGAAGGCCTACCCCCGCATATATGGGTATCGGCATCCCAAAACTCTAGGTCTTGTGGGTAGCCCCCGGCACTCAACCACTAGATGATGAATCAGTCGGAACTAGTGCGCAAGAGGGTGAATTTGCCTTAACCGTCAAACCGCGGTTGGGATCCCGAGTGTATTACTCTTATCACACGCAGCGACGCGCCGGATTTGCTGGACCTTTCGCCAAGGCAAGCAGAAAACGAATCCGTGAAAAAATTTTTGCGGGCAAAAGCCGGTCCGCCGGGGTTTGAATCATTCGAATCGCACGACGCAAAATCCTTGCCCGGCGGCCACGCCGAAAGCCTGCGCGGAGGGGGGAAGGCCCTGTTCCAACGCGCGATCGGCCGAATCGAGGACCGGCTCGCACCGCGTAGCAGGGTGTGCGCGGCGGTCGCCGTCGGCGACGATCGCGGCGAGTTGGCGCGGCAGGCCGGCGGGGTAGAGCGAGCGGCGGACATCGCGCTTGGCATTGGCGCAATAGCCAGACGAGCCGATGGTGCGGCCGATCCTGACTCCGTGCTCGACCAGCACGCTTTCCGCCATGCTCCGGGCGCGCCTGGTGAGGACCGCGAGCGCTTTCCTGCCGCGCCGGCGGCAGCTTCGGGTTGCCGGTGGTCGACATGATCGAGGTCAGGCTGAGCACTCTGTCGGGATGGGAGAAGGCGATATGCTGGGCGATCATCCCGCCCATGCTCGCGCCCTCCATCTTGTGGCTGAGCCCGATATCGCGGTTGTCGTAGCGGATGACGCGGAATCCGCGCGCCGCCTGCGCCTCGACCAGCTCGACCGGCCACAGCGTCAGCTGCGCGCCCAGGCCCATGACCAGCAGCAGCGGCGGCACCGCTTTGTCGCCGAAATCCTCGTACTCAAGCGCGATTCCATTCGCCTCGAGCCGCGGCATGGATTTCCTGCCCCTAGCTTGTGGAAATTCACGGTTCTTTAGGCAATTTCCGCAATGACTGTAGCGCGCCCGCAACCCGCCGCAAGCTGGCGGAGCCGGGCCGGGGACAAGCGCCGCCGGGGGCGGCAGCGGGACGGGTAACGGGACACCGGGCATGGACCAACGCAGGGCCGAAAGACTGACCAGCGAGACCGAGGTCTATTCGGTCAAACGCGGCCAGCGCCGAACGCACGCCTGCCGCAACATCTCCCGCCTCGGCTGCATGATCGCCGACGACGGCCTCGCCGCGGTGACCGGCGAAGACATCGAGATCGAGCTGCTCGGCGGTGTGACCGTTCCCGCCCGCGTGATCTGGGCGCGCCAGGGCCATGTCGGCCTCGCCTTCAAGCGCGAGATCAACCCGGCGACCGTGCGCTACCTCGCCGCCGAAGAGTCCGAGCAGCCCTTGCGCGACCGCTTCGGCCGCCTGCTCCCCGAACGCTTCGGCAAGCACGCGGCTTAGGTCATCAAGGCACCAGCACAGTGTCTCGCGCGACGGGATCGGTCTCCGGATAGTCGAGCGTGAAGTGGAGGCCGCGGCTTTCGTGGCGCTTCAAGGCGCTGCGGACGATCAGGTCGGCTGCCTGGTGGAGGTTGCGCAGCTCGATGAGGTCGGTGGTGACGCGGAAGCTGCCGTAATAGTCCTCGATCTCGCGGCCGAGCGTTTCGATGCGGTGCGCGGCGCGCTGGAGCCGCTTGGTGGTGCGCACGATCCCGACATAGTTCCACATGAAGCGGCGGATCTCGGTCCAGTTCTGCTTGATCACCACCTCCTCGTCCGAATCGGTGACGCGGCTTTCGTCCCACGGTCGGATCGGGGGCGGGGCGTCGAGCTTGTCCCAGCCCGCCAGGATGTCGCGCGCCGCCGCTTCGCCGAAGACGAAGCATTCGAGCAGCGAATTGGAGGCGAGGCGGTTGGCGCCGTGGAGGCCGCTTTCGGTGCATTCGCCCGCCGCCCACAGGCCGGGGAGGTCCGTGCGCGCGGCCATGTCGATCAGCACCCCGCCGCAGGTATAATGCTGGGCCGGCACCACCGGGATCGGCTCCCTGGTCATGTCGATGCCGAGGCCGAGCAACTTCTCGTGGATGGTGGGGAAATGCCCCGTCACGAACTCCGCGGGCCGATGGCCGATGTCGAGGTGGACGCAGTCGAGCCCGTGGCGCTTGATCTCCGAGTCGATCGCGCGGGCGACGACATCGCGCGGCGCCAGCTCCATCCGCCCGGGATCGTAGAACTCCATGAAGCGCTTGCCGGTGCGCGGGTTGATCAGCCGCCCGCCTTCGCCGCGCACCGCCTCGGTGATGAGGAAGTTCTTGACCTCGAGATTGTAGAGGCAGGTCGGGTGGAACTGCATCATCTCCATGTTGGAGACGCGCGCGCCCGCCCGCCACGCCATCGCGATGCCGTCGCCGGTGGCGCCGCGCGGCGCGGTGCTGAACAGATAGACGCGGCCCGCGCCGCCGGTCGCGAGCACGGTGGCGCGCGCGACATGCGCGGCGACCGTGCCGCTCGCCTCGTCGAGCGCATAGGCGCCCCACACGCGCCCGCTGCCGCTGAAGCGCTCCTGGTGATGCCCGGTGATGAAGTCGATGCAGCTCTGCCCCGGCAGCAGGACGATGTCGGGATGGGCTTCGGCGGCCTTGAGCAGCGCCTCCTGCACCGCCCAGCCGGTGGCGTCGTTCACATGGACGATGCGGCGGTGCGAATGGCCGCCTTCGCGGGTTAGGTGGAGGTCCCCGCTCTCCCGGTTGAAGGGCACGCCCAGCTCGCACAGCCGGTCGATCGAGGCCGGGGCCTGGGCAATCACATACTCCACCACCTCGCGGTCGTTGAGCCCGGCGCCCGCGATCATGGTGTCGCGGACGTGGTTCTCGAAGGTGTCGCCGGCCTCGAGCACCGCGGCGATCCCGCCCTGCGCCCAGGCGGTCGCGCCCTCGCTGAGGCCGCCCTTGGCGAGCACCAGCACCCGCTTGGTTTCGGCCAGCGCCAGCGCCGCGGTGAGCCCCGCCGCGCCCGAGCCGATCACGAGGACGTCGTAGGCCTGCTCCGTCATGCGCGCGTCATACCGGGGAGCGCGCAAGCGACAAGCAGCGAATGGCGCACAGACAGGCCCGGCGCAGGAATCGGGCGCTTCGCCGCCGCGGCATTTACCATTCTTCGGCGCGCGCTAGCTCTGCTGTTGCAGGGGATAAGAACGGGAGGTCGCGGGTCACATGAAACTCGCCCAATTCGCATGCGCGCTCGGCAGGCATCGCCTGGATCCGAGCAAGGTCCGCAAGGTCCACGGGAGCCAGGTCGGCCGCTGCCGGCATTGCAACTCGCCGATGGAGGAAGTCACCCCGCACGTCTGGGAGGTTCAGCAGATGCGCGACGCCGGGCTGGGACGGCGGTATTTTCTTTAGCTGGTCCCCCGCGCAGGCGGGGGTCTCGGTCGGCTTGGTACAATGCCGATGGAGGTCCCCGCCTGCGCGGGGACTCAGTCTCAGCCCGCGCCGGTAAGCTCCACGAACACATCCTCGAGGTCCGCCTCGCGCGTGGTCACGTCCTCGATCGCGTAGCCGTGGCTTTGCATCAGCGCGAGCACTTGCCCCGCGCTGGTCGCGTCGCGATTGTATGTGATGTCGATCCGCCGCGGCTCGACCACCTCGGCCTTGAGGAAGGCCGGCTCCATCGGCGGGCCGGCGATGTCCTTGTCGACCGTGACCGAAACGATCTTCTCGCGCGCCATGCCGACCAGCTCGCGGGTGGGCTTGTTGGCGATCAGCTCACCGTGGTTGATGATCGCGATCCGGTCGCACAGCTGCTCGGCTTCCTCCAGATAATGCGTGGTCAGCACCACGGTCACGCCCTCGCGGTTGAGCCCGGCGACGAGCTCCCAGAGCTGGCGCCGCAGCTCGACGTCGACGCCCGCGGTCGGCTCGTCGAGCACCAGGATCGGCGGCGAATGGACCATCGCCTTGGCGACCAGCAGCCGCCGCTTCATCCCGCCCGAGAGCGTGCGGGCATAGGCGTCGCGCTTGTCCCACAAATGCACCGCCCGCAGCAGCTCCTCGCTGCGCCGGTTCGCCTTGCGGATGCCGTAGAATCCCCCCTGGTTCTCGAGCACCTCGAAGGGGGTGAAGAAGGGATCGAAGACGATCTCCTGGGGCACGATCCCGATCGAACGCTTGGCATTGCGCGGGTGGGCGTCGATGTCGAAGCCCCAGATTTCCGCGCTGCCGCCGGTCTTGGTCACCAGCCCGGCGAGGATGTTGATCAGCGTCGACTTGCCCGCGCCGTTGGGGCCTAGCAGGCCGAAGATGCCGCCCTGCGGCACGTCGAAGCTCACGCCCTTCAGCGCCAGCTTGCCCTCGGCATCCGATTTGGGCGGCGGGGCGTAGCGCTTGACCAGATTGTCGATGCGGATCGCGGGCGGGGTGATCATGTGGCGTCCATACGCGAAGTGGGCTCGCAGACAACCGCGTCGAGACCGATGCGAGCTCTGCGCAGATTGTCTCACACGAAGACACGAAGAGGGCAGCGGGCGCCGCAGGCATTCTGCCTGACCCGCTACGCTTCGGTCGAAGGACGGCTTCGCCGCGAGCGCTGCCCTCTTCGTGTCTTCGTGTGAACAAAAGGCGGAGCCACCGCCGCATCGGCAAGGGCGTTGCGGCTCGTTCCCCAACCCACTATCGGCCAGCCCATGAGCATCCCCCCGCCCGAAGTCACCCTGGTCGAAGCCCGCCGCGTGTGGTGCGACGGCGCGACCGACATCCGCTCGGGCGCGAACTATCGACCCGCCGCGCTCGGCCATCCGAAGGTGTTCCTGGAGATCGACGAGCACGGTTATATCGACTGCGGCTATTGCGACCGGCGCTTCGTGCTCAGGGGCGGCCCCGCCGAGGGCGCGGACCAGGCGGAGCTGGAAGACATCGCGGCGGGCAGCGATCCCGGCCACCGCTGAGGCCAAACACTACCTCCACGTCGGCCCGGACCCGATCCGGGACTAGGCTTTTCTTGGAGCGCAGCGCCTGCCCGCGAGAAGCATTGGCCCGGATCGGGTCCGGGCCGACGAAGGAGAGGGGGCCGAGGGGTGACGGTGCGGCAAAGCCCTCCTATCTTTGTCCAATGACCACGCTCGATCCCGCCAGTCTGCTCTATTCCGACAAGCTCAGCCCCGAGGAAGCGCAGGCGCTGACCCGGCGGTTGCTCGAGCGCTGCGACGACGGTGAATTATACCTGCAATTCATCGCGAGCGAGAGCTTCGCGTTCGACGACGGGCGGCTGAAGACCGCCGACTATTCGCGCGATTCGGGCTTCGGCCTGCGCGGTGTGAGCGGCGAGGCGACCGGCTTCGCGCATGCCAACGACATCGGCGCCGCGGCGATCGCGCGCGCGGGCGAGACGTTGCAGCTGCTCGATCCCGCCACCGCCGCCAAGGCTCCGCCGCCGGTCCGCACCAACCGCCATCTCTACACCGACGACAGCCCGCTCGATCTCGTGCCCTTCGCCGAAAAGGTCGCGCTGCTCGAGAAGATCGACGCGGTCGCGCGCGCCAAGGACCCGCGCGTGGCGCAGGTCAGTGCCAGCCTGCTCGCGAGCTGGAGCGTGGTCGAGATCGTTCGGCCCGACGGCTTCACCGCGCGCGACATCCGCCCGCTGGTCCGCCTCAATGTCAGCATCGTCGCCGAGATGAACGGGCGGCGCGAGACCGGCGGCTACGGCTTCGGCGGGCGCTATCTCTACGACGAGCTGTTCGATGAGGGCCGCTGGATGCACGCGGTCGACGAGGCGGTGCGCCAGGCGTTGGTGAATCTCGACAGCGTGCCCGCGCCGGCGGGGGAGTGCGCCGTGCTGCTCGGCCCCGGCTGGCCCGGGGTGCTGCTTCACGAGGCGGTCGGCCACGGGCTCGAGGGCGATTTCAACCGCAAGGGCACCAGCGCCTTCTCCGGCCGCATCGGCGAGCGCGTCGCCGCGCCGGGCGTGACCGTGGTCGACGATGGCTCGATCGCCCACCGCCGCGGCTCGCTCTCGATCGACGACGAGGGCACGCCGACGCGCGAGACCGTGCTGATCGAGGACGGGATTCTCAAGGGCTATATGCAGGACCGCCTCAACGCCCGGCTGATGGGGGTCGCGCCGACCGGCAACGGCCGCCGCGAAAGCTACGAGCACGCGCCGATGCCGCGCATGACCAACACCTTCATGAAGGCCGGCGGCGACGATCCCGCCGAGCTGCTGAGCCGCGTGAAGGACGGCATCTACGCGACCTCGTTTGGCGGCGGCCAGGTCGATATCACCAGCGGCAAGTTCGTGTTCGCCTGCACCGAGGCCTACAAGGTCGAGAACGGCAGGATCGTCGCGCCGATCAAGGGCGCGACGCTGATCGGCGACGGGCCGAGCGTGCTCACCCGCGTGACCGGCATCGGCGACGACATGCAGCTCGACCAGGGCATCGGGGTGTGCGGCAAGGGCGGCCAGGGCGTCCCCGCCGGCGTGGGGCAGCCGACGCTGCTGATCGACGGGATCACGGTGGGCGGCACGGGCTGAACATTCGCGCCCGAAGGCACCGCCGCGCGGCACCGCTCATCGCCAATTCATCGCGCCTGTGCTAAGGGGGCGGCAAAGGAGTGGAGTCCATGCGCAAACATCTCGCCACGCTCGCCATCGTCGCGGCAGCCGCCAGCCTCGTCTCCGCCCCGATCGAGGCCGCCCGCCCCTCGGGCGAGGAGCGTCTCGCCAAGCTGATCGAGGGTCGCAGCGCGGGCGTGCCGAAGGACTGCATCTTCACGCCGGGCAACCGGAATCTGACGATCATCGACAAGACCGCGATCGTCTACAAGCAGGGCGATCGCGTGTGGGTGAACCGCACCGCGTATCCCGAGGACATCGACGAGAACGATATCCTGGTCATCCGCAGGTTCAGTCCGACGAACCTGTGCCGCCAGGACATGATCACCCTGGCCGATCGCACGACCGGGATGTTCACGGGCGCGATCTTCCTGACCGACTTCGTGCCTTACGAAAAGGCGAGCTGAGGACGCGGGGTTCGACCGATGACGTTCGCGGAGCGATCCGCCCGCTGACGGCCCGGCCCGCGCGCCACCCACGCCGGGCCGGCCGATTTCGGATCAGGGCATCAGCTGACCGCGGATCGCCCCGTTGGGATAATCGGCGGTGTGCACGTTGACGTAAAACCGTTCGGGATTGCCCGCGATCCGGTCCTGCGTCCACTCGGCGCCTGCCGAGCAGCCGGTCCAGGTGCCCTCGTTCGCGCGCCTGAGCGTGAACACCGGAGGTCCGTTCACCCCGCGCGCGCCGACATGGATGTGCGCCGCGGTTACCTCGCCGATGTTGCGGATGTCGGAGATGTTCCAGCACACCTGGTTGAAGTTGTCTTCGACGGTGATCCGGGCCTGGCCCGAGCCGTCGGGATCGCCGCCCCCGACCTCCTGCGCGCCGGTGAGGTTGGCGGTGTAAGTGGTGTTGAGCGCGTCCGCCGCGGCTTCTTCCAGCGTGGCGCAGCCGCCCAGCGCCAGCGCGCCCGCGGCACATGCTCCCGCGAATGCAATCCTGCTGTTCATGGCACTTCTCCTCGGTGGTTCGCGGGACGATTCTTCGCCCCTGCCCAAGCAAGCGTTTGCGGCCGGCGGCGGTTCCGCGCGTCTCGATTATAGCATCGCCGAGCGTCGATCGCCCCGGGCGAAACCGCGCGGCGCCTCGCGACAGCCTGGTAGGACCGGGCTACGGGGCGCTTGCTCGCTGGGCAATTATAGTATACCCCCCTATATCACACGCGAGTGAGAGATTCCGATGGCGCATACCGTCCGTGAGAAGTCGAAACTGATCGCCCGCGTGCGGCGTATCCGCGGCCAGATGGAGGCGGTCGAGCGGGCGCTCGAGTCGGAAAAGGGCTGCTCGGACGTGCTCCAGCTCATCGCTTCGGTGCGGGGTGCGATGAACGGCCTGACGGCGGAGGTCATGGAAGACCACATTCGATTTCACGTCGTCGATCCCGCCCGGGAGGCCGATCCCGATCGGGCGAAGGGCGCGGAAGAGCTGATCGATGTCGTGCGCACCTATTTGAAATGAAGAGGATGACGGGCATGACCGACCAAGAGAGCAGCGAACGCCCCAGCCTGGCCGGCCAGGCCGCGGCGCGCACCACCGCCCCAGCGGCGCTGAACGACAATCCGACGTTTCACCGCGATCGTGACGATCATCACCACGACCACGACCATGAGGACGGGCATGACCACGAGCATCCGTTCGAGTGGCGGGAGGCCGTTCGGATAGCGTGGGTCGCCCTGGCGGCGGCGCTGGTGTGGTTCCGGGCGTGGGAGCCATTCGCCGCCGTCGGCGCGATCGGGGTGGCGGGCCTCGTCGTCGGGGGTTGGCCGATCGTCAAGGAAGCCTTCGAGAACGTCCTTCAGCGTCGCATGACGATGGAGCTGTCGATGACGATCGCCATCGTCGCCGCAGCCGCGATCGGCGAATTCTTCACCGCGCTCGTCATCACGCTGTTCGTGCTGGTCGCCGAAGTGCTGGAGGGCATGACGGTCGGACGGGGCCGCAAGGCCATTCGCGATCTGCTGGAGTTCCTGCCGCGCGAGGTTTCGGTGCGTCGGACCGGCTCGATCCGCACCATTTCCGCCGCCGAGCTGAGCATCGGCGACGCCATCCTCGTCGCGCCCGGCGGGCGCATTCCCGTCGATGGCGCGGTGCAGTCCGGGCACTCCTTCGTCGACGAGTCCCGCATCACCGGCGAATCGATGCCGGTCGAGAAGGTCGAGGGCGCGAGCGTCTTCGCCGGCTCCATCAACCAGTCGGGGGCGCTCGAGGTGCGTGCCGAACGGATCGGGCGGGACACGAGCTACGGCAAGATCATCGAAGCGGTCGAGCGCGCCGAGCGTTCGCGCGCGCCGGTCCAGCGGCTCGCCGACCGCATGGCCGGGTATCTCGTCTATTTCGCGATCGGCTCGGCGGTGCTGACCTACCTGATCACGCAGAACATCTACTCGACCATCTCCGTCGTCATCGTAGCGGGGGCTTGCGGCATCGCCGCCGGAACGCCGCTGGCGATACTGGGCGGTATCGGCCGTTCCGCACGCCTCGGCGCGATCATCAAGGGCGGCGTCCATTTGGAGACGCTGGGCAAGGTCGATACCGTGGTGCTCGACAAGACGGGCACGCTGACGTTCGGCCGGCCGGAGGTGCAGGCGGTCATACCGGTCGCGGGCGTGTCGGATGAGGATGTTCTGGACGCGGCAGCGTCGGCAGAGCTGCGTTCCGAACACCCGCTCGGCAAGGCGATCGTCGCCTACGCTCGGAGCAAGGCTCGCACCGTCGCGGAGCCCGATCACTTCGCCTACACACCGGGGCGAGGCATCGTCGCGCGGATCGGCGGATCGACGGTGCTGGTCGGTAATCTGCTCTGGATGCAGGAAAAGAACGTGACGGTGCCCGGCACGTTCAGCCACGGGGTGGAAGCCGCCTCCGAGGTCTATGTCGCGCGGGACGACGTTCTGCTCGGCGCGGTCGCCGTCGCCGACACGGTTCGGCCCGAAGCCAAACGCGCGATCCAGGCGCTGAATGCGATGAAAATCCGGACCATCCTGCTTACGGGCGACGCGCTTCCCGTGGCGCGGGCGGTTGGGAAAAGCCTGGGCATAAGCGAGATCGAAGCGGGGCTGCTGCCCGAGGACAAGCTCGAGCGCATTCAGGCGCTCGTCCTTCGGAAGCGCACGGTGGCGATGGTCGGAGACGGGGTCAACGACGCGCCCGCGCTGGCGGAGGCAAGCGTCGGCATCGCGATGGGATCGGGCACCGACGTGGCGCAGGAGAGCGCCGACGTGCTGCTGCTCGGCAACGATCTGGTCCGGCTGGTCGATACGCTCGAGGTCGCGCGCCGCACGCGCGGGATCATCTGGCAGAATTTCGCGGGCACGATCGTCGTCGATCTCGTGGGTATCGGCCTCGCGTCCGTCGGGCTGCTCAATCCGCTGCTCGCGGCGTTCATCCACGTCGCCTCGGAACTCACCTTCATCCTCAATTCGGCTCGTCTGCTCCCGCAGCGCGCGCAAGCCGACGAAGGCCGTCCGACCGCACAGCTGCCGCGGGCCATCCGGCCTGAACCCGTGGGAGCTGGCTCATGAGTAACGACTCCCCCTGCACGGATATGTGTGGGATCGACCGCCGGACCGGGTGGTGCAGGGGCTGTGGCCGGACCTCGCCGGAAATCCGGGCCTGGCGGAAGATGCAGCCCGGCCCGCGCAAAATGGTCGTAAAGGAGCTGAAGCGCCGGCTCCAGCGCCTGAAGGATCAAGGTAGAGCGCCGGATGGAAGCAATCCGGCATCTACGCTGCAAAAAACCCATTGATTGGACATTACCGGGCGCTCAGCCATGCTATCCATCGCGGCCGCGGCCGTTCGCCCTATTCCCACTCGATCGTGCCGGGGGGCTTGCTGGTGTAATCGTAGACCACGCGGTTGATGCCCCTGACCTCGTTTACGATGCGCGTCGCGACGCGCCCGAGGAAGGCGGCGTCGAAGGGGTAGACGTCGGCGGTCATGCCGTCGGTGCTGGTCACGGCGCGCAGGGCGCAGACGCTGTCGTAGGTGCGATAATCGCCCATGACGCCCACGGTCTTGACCGGCAGCAGCACCGCGAAGGCCTGCCAGATGGCGTCGTAAAGCCCGGCGGCGCGGATTTCCTCGAGGTAGATCGCATCGGCCTTGCGCAGGATGTCGCAGCGTTCCTTCGTGACCTCGCCGGGGATGCGGATGGCGAGGCCGGGGCCGGGGAAGGGGTGGCGGCCGACGAAGACCGGCGGCAGGCCGAGCTCGCGGCCGAGCGCGCGGACCTCGTCCTTGAACAGCTCGCGGAGCGGCTCGACCAGCTTCATGTTCATC
>Ga0307492_10000270_pt1 | contig 22395 bp, 19 predicted proteins | sample SI3LmetaG_FD_202365 | JGI IMG/M metagenome (GOLD analysis project Ga0307492, IMG submission 202365) | Sea-ice brine microbial communities from Beaufort Sea near Barrow, Alaska, United States - SI3L | ecosystem: Environmental > Aquatic > Marine > Coastal | place: USA: Alaska | collected 2017-05-06 | reverse complement strand
ATTCTGGGCTTTACGGCGCTGATCCCACCAGCCAGCCATATGGCCAGCACCGTCATGATGGCGTTGCGGATGCGTGCCTTGAGGTTGGACTTCTTGAGCCGCCGCGAACCCTCGCCGATCGAAGGCGTGCGCCGATGCCGCCCGCCCTCGCGGTTGTCGCGCAGCAGCGCGCGGCCCTCGCCGATCAGCCGATCGCTGTCGGAGGTGAGATCGGCCACCGGGCTATTCCGCTGTCAACAAGTTCGATTCCTCGACCTGCCGCGAGGCTTGCGCCTGCCCTTCCGCGCGCGCGATATAGCCCTTCGACTTCTCGACCTCGCTGCTCAGCAGGCCGACGGTCTGCTTCATGCTGTCAAGCGCCTTGAGCTTGAACTGATCGACCTCGTCCATCGTGTCGTAAATGTTCTGGAAGGCGCGCTGGAGCGTTTCGAGCGGGATGGTGCTCGCGGCGGCCTGCTGGTGAATCTTGGCGGTCTGCTCGCGCAGCAGCTTGCCGGTCGAATCGATGATCCCGGCGGTGGTGTCGTTGAGCGCGGTGATCTGGCCCAGCACCAGCCGCTGATTGGTCATCGCCTCGGCCACCGTGACCGCGGTGCGCAGCGCGGCCACGGTGGTGGTGCTGGCGCGATCGACGCCCTTCACCAGCTCGACATTGTTCTTCTTGACCAGATCGAGCGCGAGATAGCCCTGCACGCTTACCGCCATCTGCGTCAGCAGGTCCTGGGTGCGCTGGCGAACATAGAACAGCGCGGTTTCGCGGATCGCCTTCGCCTTGGCGGGATCGGTCGCGTCGAGCTCGGCGGCCTTGTCCTCGAGCTTCTCGTCGAGCGCCTTGGAGATGTGGACCATCTGCTCCAGATTGCCCATCGCCTCCCACAGCTTCTGCCGCTCGACGTCGATCGCGGCATTGTCCATCAGCAGCTCGTCCTTGCCGCTCGACAGATTGGTGAGGATCGACTGGATGTGCGTCTGCGCGCTCTGGTAGCTGCGGAAGTAATTGGTGAGCTTGTTGCCGAAGGGAATGATGCCGAGAATCTTGCGCGTTCCAGACAGCTTGCCGCGCTTGCCGGGGTCGAGATCCTCGACCACCCGGCGCAGCTCGGCCAGATCGTTGCCGACACCCTGGTCCTTGTCCATCGCGCGCACCGGGCGGTCGAGGAAACGGTTCGACATTCCCGCTGCCTGCGCGATCTCCTTGCGGCCCATGTTGGTGAGCTGATCGACCTTCTTGCCGAACTCGGGCGAGTTGGCGTCCTGCGCCACCAGCTCGTCGATGAACGCATCGACCTTGGTCTGGAGCTTCGACTTCACTTCGTCCGCCACGGGCACGAGCCCGGACGCCCGCTCCGGCGCGACCTGCGGCACCGGGTCGGGTGCGACGAGGTTGAGTTCGGTGGCGGTCGCCGTGGCGACAGCGGGTGCGCGCTCCGGTGCGGTCTGGTTGTCGGTCATGGCAGGGGTAAAGGCTCCATCCGGGATCGATCCTGTATTAGGTAGATAAGACACAATCTTCAAGCGCGCGCGGACGCGACCGGACTATCCTATGCGATTTCCATCCGCAGCCAAAATCTATAGACCTGCTCGCGGACGGTCGCGGGGGGCGCGCATGGATTCGGGATTCCTCGACCGCTATCGTACCGAAGCGGGGGATGTGCTCGATGCCATCCTCACGCACTCGCGCGACCGCATCGAGCTGCTCGATCGCGGCGGGGCGCTCGAATATGTCGGCGCCAGCGCCAGGAACGCGCTCGGACTCGCCGACACCGGCGAGGCGATTGGCAAGCCGTGGCGCGATTTCTGGCCGGAAAGCGAGCGCGCCGCGCTCGATGCCGCGGTCCTGGCGGCGGCGGACGGGACCAGCGCCCGGTTCGATGGCGCGACGCAAGACGATGCGGGCCGCGAGTGGCTGTGGGAGGTGACGGTTTCGCCCGTGTGGGGCGATGGAGGCGAGATCACGCATCTCCTGGCGCTATCCACCGACCTCACGGCGCGGCGGGAAGCGGCGCGCCTGGACCGCCAGCGTTGGCAACACGCCGAGGCGCAAGCCGGATTGGCCGGCGACGTCGCCCGCGAACTCCGCCATCGGATCAAGAACCAGCTCGCGGTGGTCAATGCCGTCACCAGGCTTCTGGCTCGCCATACCGAGAGCGCGCGCGATCTCGCCGGCAAGCTGGAAGAGAAATTGATCTCGCTGGCGCAGGCGCAGGACTTGCTTGCGATCCGCCACGATCGCCCGCTCACCGCACCCCACGCCCTGGCCGAGATATTGAATGCCAGTGGCGCGGGCGAGCGGGTGGAGGCGGCCGATATTCCCGAGGTGGCCATTCCCGACGAATCGGTTCAGCAGCTCGCCTTGCTGCTCGGCGAGCTCCAGACCAATGCCCTCAAGCACGGCGCCTTGAGGGACGAACGCGGCAGTGTGCGGTTATCGGGCAGCACCGAAGGCAAAGCCCTGACCTTGCGCTGGGAAGAGGATTGCAGCGTGGAGGTGGCCCCGGTCCAGTCGGGCCACGGAGGCTTCCAGCTGATCCGCCGTCTCGGCGCGGCGGCGGGCAAACTGCCCAGCATCACCTGGCAGCCGACGGGCATCGTGGTCGAGTTCCACGTCCGCACCGCGGCTAGAGCCAGATGACGCCAGGTAGCACCGCCGTGACGGAGTCGATTTTGGCTCAGCGCAAGGCGCGAGGAGGGAGCCATGCTGAGGCATAGTGACCGACGAGCAACGCGGCGCTGGGCCAAAAGCGGCCCGCCGCTGGCCCAAGGGGCCAGTCTATCCCGAGCGGCTGCTGCAAGCAGCCAGCCGAAGGGCGCCGCGCCTCGCCACAGAGCCGCTCCGAGCAATCACGGCGGTGCAACCTGGTGTCATCTGGCTCTAAACAGGCCGGACTCTCCTGACCCTTGGCACACCTGGAAAATGTCTGCCGAGGGATGCGGCGCCATGCCCGCGAAGGATGCTCAAGCAGCTTCCATCAGCTTGATGGGCTCGATCTCGCCTGCGAGATAGAGCCGCTTGGCCTTCGCGCGGCTGAGCTTGCCCGAGCTGGTGCGCGGCAGGGTGCGCGGCGGGACCAGCTCGACGACGCAGGCCATTCCGGTGACGCTGCGCACCTTGTCGGCGATCTGGTCGCGCAGCTTGATACGCTCGTCGGGATCGGAAACGCGGCAGTGGACCAGCACCGCGGGCGCTTCCTCGCCATTGGCCATTTCGACCGCGAAGGCCGCGATGTCTCCGTGGTTGAAGCCGGGAAGCTGCTCCACCGCCCATTCGATGTCCTGCGGCCAGTGGTTCTTGCCGTTGATGACGATCATGTCCTTCGCCCGCCCGACGATGAACAGATAATCATTCGCCATGTAGCCCATGTCGCCGGTGTCGAGCCAGCCATCGACCAGGCAGTCGCGGGTCGCCCCCTCGTTGCGGAAATAGGAGTGCATGACGCTCTTGCCGCGGCACCACACCTTGCCGATCTGGTGGTCGCCCTTGGCCTGGCCTCTCTCGCCGCGAATCTCGATCTCCATCCCCGGCAGCGCCTTGCCGCAGTTGACGATGGCGCGGTAGCGGGCCGGCCGTTCGAGGTCGCGCGGACGGCCCGAAAGGCGCTCCTCCTCGACCAGCTCCACCCGGATGCCCTCGCCGGGCGGCATCACCGTCACGGCGAGCGTCGCCTCGGCGAGGCCATAGGAGGGGGTGAAGGCGCTCGCCTTGAAGCCCGCCGGCGCGAAGGCGTTGACGAAGCACTGCATCACATCGGGCCGAATCATGTCCGCGCCATTGCCGGCGGTGCGCCAGCGCGACAGGTCGAAACGCTCCGAGACATGGCTCTGGCTGGAAATGCGCCGCGCGCAGATGTCGTAGCCGAAGGTGGGCGAATAGCTGAGCGTGTTGCCGGAATTGCGGCTGACGAGATCGAGCCAGGCGAGCGGGCGGCGGGCGAAGTGCTCGGTGCGCAGATAGTCGCAGCTGACCTGGTTGGCGATCGGCGACAGGAAGCAGCCGACCAGGCCCATGTCGTGATACCACGGCAGCCAGCTCACCACCCGGTCGTTGGTGCCCAGCTCCACTCCCGCCGCGTGGCCGTAGAGGTTGTGGAGCAGCGCTTCGTGGGTCACGGCGACGCCCGTGGGGAAGCGCGTCGAGCCGCTCGAATACTGGAGGTAGCAGATGTCCTCGGGCGCGGCCGTCGGCAGCGCGGCTTCGGGTGCCTCGCGTGCGCCGAAATCCTCCCAGCTTTCGCCCGCGCAACCCTGCCTGGTCGCCGCCGCCGCGCCCATGTCGGCGATCTCGGCGGGATAGAGCAGCAGCTTGGGATCGCAGCTTTCCAGCTGGACGCCCAGCTGTTCGATGTAATTCTCCCTGCCGCCGAAGGTGGTCGGCAGCGGCAGCGGCACCGGCCAGGCGCCGGCGTAGACGCAGGCGCAGAACAGCGCGGCGAATTCGGGGCCGGTCTGCGCCACCAGCGCGACGCGGTCGTCCTTGGCGATGCCCGCGGCGACCAGGCGATAAGCCATCGCCATCGCGTCGGCGCGCATCTCGGCGAAAGGATAGGCGCGTTCCAGGGTGCCGCGCATGTCGTGAAAATTGAGGCCCTTTGCGCTGCGCGCGGCATAATCGATCGCTTCGTTGAGCGTTGCGAAGTCCGATCGGCGCCGCGGCAGCGGGCAGTCGTTCGGCGTCGGCGTCAAGGCGGCGTCGGTCATAGGCAAGGTGTTACCCGTCTTGTTTCAAGTGGATGCAGGCGGCTCCCACTTCCCCCTGCGCTGCCCGCAAACCGCCGCGGGCCGGCAAGCGTTTCCCTTTGATAAGGACTGTGGCACCAATATGGCAATGGAATCGTCATAATCCCGCGATGCAGCGCCCACCCCGACAGCCACGCCGTCCCCCTCGTCCGCTCGACGCCGCGCGGCTGGAGGAGCTGGCGCTCGCCTATGTCGCCCGGTTCGCGACCTCGGCGGCGCGGCTCGCCGCCTACTGCGGGCGCAAGCTGCGCGAGCGCGGCCACGTGGGGCAGGACCAGGGGGCGCCGCCTCCCGATGTGGCGGCGCTGGTGGCGCGCTTCGTCGCGAGTGGTTTCGTCGACGACGAGGGCTATGCGCGCGCCAGGGCGGGTGGGCTGCTGCGCCGCGGATATGGAGCGAGGCGGGTGAGCGACGCGCTGCGCGCCGACGGGATCGCGGAGCCTCTGCGCGAGGAGATCGCTCCGGGCGAGGCGGGGCGCCGCGAGGCCGCCGCGGCCTATGCCCGGCGCCGCCGCCTGGGCCCATTCGCCCGCGCGCCGCTGGGTGCCACCGACCGCGGGGGCTACCAGAAGCAGCTTGCCGCCCTGCTGCGCGCGGGCCATGATTCGGCGCACGCGCGCCATGTTCTCGCCGCAGCCTCGCCCGGCGAGCTGGAGGACTGGATCGCCGAGGCGCGCGAGGAAGAGGATCGCACCGCATGAAGCTGGCCCCGACCGTCTGCCTGGTGGTGCTGCTCGCCGCCTGTTCGCCCCAGCCCGCCGCCGAGGCGACTCCGGCTGCGGACGCGGGGACACCTGCCCGCCACCGCGAATCCGGGCTCGCGGTGGTCCCTCTGACGGTGACCACCGCGACCGCGACCCACCGCTTCCAGGTGGAGGTGGCGGCGACGCCGGCCGCGCAGCAGAAGGGCCTGATGTTCCGCACCGCGATGGGGCCGGACGAAGGGATGATCTTCCCCAACAGCCCGCCGCAAGTCCGCAGCTTCTGGATGAAGAACACCGTCATCCCGCTCGACATCGTCTATATCGGGCCCGACCGGCGGGTTCTCAACATCGTCCACGGCGAGCCCTATTCGACCGAATCGCTGCCTTCCGCCGGTCCGGTGATCAATGTCCTCGAGCTCGTCGCCGGACGGTCGGCCGAACTGGGCATCAAGCCCGGCGACGTGGTAGCGTGGTGACGGCGAGGATGCTTTCCCTGCCCATCGCGATCGGCTAGGCGCGCCGGCGATGAGCATGGCGACCAAGGTTCTGGGCAAGATTTTCACCTGGTGGGACGGGGCGACCATCGGCACGTCCCTGTGGAGCTGGCGCCACGGCGAGAAGGTCGGCACCGACGGTCAGGGCAACGCCTACTACCGCAGCAAGAAGAAGCTCGCGGATGGCCGCGAGCGGCGCTGGGTGATCTACCGGGGCGCCAACGATGCGAGCCGCGTGCCCGCCGAATGGCACGGCTGGCTCCACGGCGCCTTCGACGGCGTGCCCGAGAGCAATCTGCCGCCGCCGCGCATCTGGGAAGCGGACTACACGCCCAACCCCACCGGCACCGCGGCCGCCTATCGTCCGGCGGGCGCGCTAGAGCGGGGCGGCCGGCGCGCCGCCGCCACCGGCGATTACGAAGCCTGGTCGCCGGACGCCTAGGGGCCCGATGCATCGCGTCTACATCGCGTTCGCACCGGTTGCGCTCGCCGCCTGCTCGGAGGCGCCGCCGCTGCCGAGGCCGGTCGAAACCGAGGTCCCCGAGGAATTCCGCCGCCCGGTCGCCGCGCCTCCCGCCGCGCCGGTCGGGGCGAGCATCGGCACGCCGATGAAGGACCGCGTCGCGACCATCGGCCTGCTCAACAAGCGCAACAACATCGCCCAGGATCTGACGCTCAAGCCCGGCGAGACCCGCCGCTTCGGCGACGTCGTCGTCGCGCTCAAGGCCTGCGAGCGCACCGCGCCGTGGGAGATGCCGCAGGAGACCGGCGCCTTCCTGCAGGTCTTCATCCAGCAGGCGCGTGGGGGGCAGGGGTTCGCCAAGGTGTTTTCGGGCTGGCTGTTCCGCGAATCGCCCAGCCTCAACGTGGTCGAGCACCCGATCTACGATGTCTGGGTCAAGGACTGCGCGATGCGCTTCCCGGGAGAAGAGGCAGCTCCAGCCGACACGCCCGCCGCGTCCGCCCCGGCACCGAGGCCGAGGCCGGCGCCTACGGCTTCGCCTTCCCCTTCGCCCGCCCCTTCGCCCGAGGCCGCGAACGATATCACCGCCTGAGGCAGGGTGCGGGCCGGGGCGCCGCGCGCGGCCTCGAGCCGCCGCAGATAGGCCTTCTGCGTGATCGGCACCGCGCCGAGCGAGGCCAGGTGGCGGGTCATGAACTGGCAGTCGAGCAGTTCGAAGCCGGCGCGGCGCAGCCCCGCCACCAGCCACGCGAGCGCCACCTTGCTGGCGTCGTCGGCGCGGCTGAACATGCTCTCGCCGCAGAACACCCGGTCGAAGGCGACCCCGTAGAGCCCTCCCGCCAGCACCTCGCCGCCATCCTCGCCGGGCAACCAGCACTCGATCGAATGCGCGTGCCCCAGGGCATGGAGCGTCAGATAGCTGGCCTCGATCCGCCGGCTGATCCAGCTTTCCGCATGCTCCTCGCGCGGCGCGGCGCAGGCAGCGATCACGGCGGCGAAGGCCTCGTCGCAGCTGACCCGGAAGCGGTCGCGCCGCAGGACTTTGGCGAGGCTTTTCGAGAGCCGGAAGCCATCGAGCGGAATGATCGCCCGCTCCTGCGGCTCGACCCAATAGACCTCGGCATCGTCGCGGTGATCGGCCATCGGGAAGATGCCGCTGCGATAGGCGAGCAGCAGCAGCTCGCTCGGAATCGGCTCGGGTTGGCGGACGGGGGCGTGCATCTTCGACGATTGTACCAGTGTGGAGGTCACGTGTCTCGACTACGCTCGACACGAACGGAACCTCTGGAACGATAGCCGTTCGTGTCGAGCGTAGTCGAGACACCCAGGGCCAACACCGCCTTGCCAAAGCCCCACCCTCCTAGTAGGGGGCGCGGCCTGCTGCAGGGGTGTAGCTCAGCTGGTAGAGCATCGGTCTCCAAAACCGAGGGCCACGGGTTCGAATCCTGTCACCCCTGCCATCTTTTCAGGCCATTTCTCCCCATCGTGGCGCCGCCGGGCGCTGGCGCGGTTCGCACGGCGCGACTAGGCGGTCGTCATGGGGCTGTGGGATCGCTGGGTGAGACGCGCCGACTGGCTGCATGGCGGCCGGGTGCGCGGCTATGCGCTGCTGGTCGGGCTGGCCGGGCTGATGATCCTGGGTTTCGCATACCGGGAGGCGATGTCGCCCACGGGCAGCGATTTCCTCGCCTTCTGGGGGGCGGGGCAGGTCACCGCCGCGGGCGATCCCGCCGCCGCCTACGATCTCGCGGTGCAGGAGCGGGTTCAGACCGATACCGGCTCGAAAGGCTGGTTCGCCTTCGTCAATCCGCCGCCGTTCCTGTTCGCGGCCGCGCCGCTCGGCCTGCTGTCATTTTCCGCCGCCTGGCCGCTGTGGGTGCTGGCGACCTACGCACTGTGGGCCGTGGCCTCGGTGCGCGCCTTCCCGCGGCTGTGGCCGCTCGTGCTCGCTTACCCTGGCGCGCTGATCGGGGCGACGCATGCGCAGACCGGCTTGCTGACCGGCGCGCTGCTGGTTTTCGCCGCCACCCGCCTCGACCGCAATCCGCTGGCCGCAGGGGCTGCGGTGGGCGCACTGATCGTCAAGCCGCATCTCGCCCTGCTGATGCCGTTCTGGCTCGGCGCAGGGGGCCGCTGGCGCAGCTTCCTGACCGCCGGGGCAACGGTGTTGCTGCTGCTCGCCCTCAGCGCGCTCGTCTTCGGCCCGGCGATCCTGCCCGCCTACGCCAGCAGTTGGGGCGCCAGCGCCAGGCTGATGCGCGAGGCGGACTATGATTTCCTGCTGCGGATGTGCTCGGTCTATGCGCCGCTGCGGCTTTATGCGGGAAACGGCGTCGGGCTGGCGGTCGCGGGGGTGCTGGGGCTGGCGACGATCGCGGTGGCGATGCTTTCCTGGCGGCGCTTCGGCGGCGATGCGCGGGCGAGCGGCGCGGCGGTGCTCGCGGCAACCGCGCTGGCCTCGCCCTATCTGTTCAACTACGATCTGCCGTTCCTGATCGTGCCGACGCTGTGGTTGGTCGAACAGGGGCTCGCCAGGGGTTTCCGCGACTACGAGAAGCTCGGTCTGGTGGCGCTCTGGCTCGCGCCTTACGCCACCCGCGCGGCGGCGCTCCTGATCGGCATCAACCCCATGCCGCTCGCCTCGGTGGCGCTGCTGGCGCTGATCTGGAGCCGCGGCGGCTCGCGCTGGCTTGCAAAGGGCGCGCCCGCAGCCTAAGGAGCCGCTGCTTTCCGACATCGGAATCCTTGGCTGCGCCGCTCCCGACTTGAACCGGGGCGGCGGCAAACCCATTCCCGGAAGAGGAAAAGCACAGTTCGGGCGTTACTGGCGCTCGTCTAAAACCGAAGGACCGCCGCCGTCATGGCCGACAACACCAAGCGCAAGCCCTCCCCCGCCGAGTTCCTCAATCAGGTCCGCGCCGAGGGCCGCAAGATCGTCTGGCCGACCCGCGAGGAGACGGTGAAGACCGCCATCTTCGTGTTCATCATGATGCTGATCCTGTCGCTCTTCTTCCTCGGCGTGGATTCGATCTTCGGCGGGATCGTCGGCTGGCTGCTGACGCTGGCCTAAGCGCGCGCTTCAACCGAACACAGCCAACAAGGGCCGAGGCAACAGGAAAATCATGGCACGCTGGTACATCATCCACGCCTATTCGGGCTTCGAGAACAAGGTCCGCGATTCGATCCTCTCCGAGGCCGAGCGCCTCGGCCTCTCCGACGGGGTCGAGCAGGTCGAGGTTCCGACCGAGACCGTCACCGAGGTCAAGCGCGGCAAGAAGGTCCAGGTCGAGCGCAAGTTCATGCCCGGCTACGTCCTCGCCAAGCTCAACCTGACCGACGACGTCTATCACCTGGTCAAGAACACCCCCAAGGTGACCGGCTTCCTGGGCACCAACAGCAAGCCGCAGGCGATCTCCGAAAAGGAGGCCGCGCGCTATTTTGGGGGGATGGAAGAGGCGAAGGCCGCGCCCAAGAAGCAGGTCAGCGTCGATTACGAGATCGGCGATCAGGTCAAGGTCAACGCCGGCCCCTTCGCCAGCTTCAACGGTATCGTGGAAGAGCTCGATTTCGACAAGCAGCGCGTCAAGGTGTCGGTCTCTATCTTTGGCCGCGCGACCCCGGTGGAACTGGCCTTCGAGGAAGTCGAGCTGGTCAAATAGCGCGTCTAGCGCGCAGTCGCCGGCCACACCAGCGCGAGCGGCAAGACGCGGAGCCGGGCCGCCCGTGTGGCAGCACATCCCTTTCTCATGACGGCCAACGCCAAGCGCGACGGGTCGTTGCGGTTGGCCTGCGATTTCTGAACTGCTAGGCCCCTCCTGGTCGATCAAGCGGCTGTTGTTCTGTTGCGGTTGGCCTGCGATTTCTGAACTGCTAGGCCCCATGTCGTCCCCGGCAGCGGCAGCGTTGCGTTGCGGTTGGCCTGCGATTTCTGAACTGCTAGGCCCGCGCTCATTATGGGCCTGATGGACACCGAGTTGCGGTTGGCCTGCGATTTCTGAACTGCTAGGCCAACCGTTTCAGGCGAATACCCTGATGGGCGGTTGCGGTTGGCCTGCGATTTCTGAACTGCTAGGCCGCTCACCGGCAAGAACATCAGCTGGTATGGGTTGCGGTTGGCCTGCGATTTCTGAACTGCTAGGCCAACTGGATCATGCCGCACCGGCTCGTGGTCGGTTGCGGTTGGCCTGCGATTTCTGAACTGCTAGGCCCGCGCTCATTATGGGCCTGATGGACACCGAGTTGCGGTTGGCCTGCGATTTCTGAACTGCTAGGCCCAACAACAAGTTCTGGCGGTTGCGCGAGGAGTTGCGGTTGGCCTGCGATTTCTGAACTGCTAGGCCGATGGACCTATGACTGAGTGGGTTCGTCTTGTTGCGGTTGGCCTGCGATTTCTGAACTGCTAGGCCTCAGCGTCGTGGTGGCAATGTCGCCCACCAGTTGCGGTTGGCCTGCGATTTCTGAACTGCTAGGCCGAGCGTCATGCCGTGCTGCTGGTTGAGCAAGTTGCGGTTGGCCTGCGATTTCTGAACTGCTAGGCCGCCGTTTACGGCTACCGACCGGGCCGTCCTGTTGCGGTTGGCCTGCGATTTCTGAACTGCTAGGCCCGGCGCGAGAACCAGGCTCAGCAGGTGGTCGTTGCGGTTGGCCTGCGATTTCTGAACTGCTAGGCCTGGCGATGCTGATCGGATAGGTAACGGCGTGTTGCGGTTGGCCTGCGATTTCTGAACTGCTAGGCCTGGCGATGGTGTCGGTTGCGCGTGTGCCAGGTTGCGGTTGGCCTGCGATTTCTGAACTGCTAGGCCGATCACGGTGCGGCCGCGTGCCCCTGCGCCGTTGCGGTTGGCCTGCGATTTCTGAACTGCTAGGCCAGGTAATGCAACGGGGCACAAGTCAATTGAGTTGCGGTTGGCCTGCGATTTCTGAACTGCTAGGCCGTTCTCGACCCCGTACCAGAAGTCGATGTAGTTGCGGTTGGCCTGCGATTTCTGAACTGCTAGGCCTCGCGAAGATACATCCGCCCTGGCGTCTCGGTTGCGGTTGGCCTGCGATTTCTGAACTGCTAGGCCGTTGCCGATATAGTCGCGCGTCGGCGCGAGGTTGCGGTTGGCCTGCGATTTCTGAACTGCTAGGCCACCCTGAAACTTCTTCTCGTCGCCAAGGTTGTTGCGGTTGGCCTGCGATTTCTGAACTGCTAGGCCGCTCTCTGTGAGCAGGATCAAGTGCGCCATGTTGCGGTTGGCCTGCGATTTCTGAACTGCTAGGCCCGTCGTGGCCAATTACCAGCGTTTCGCCGCGTTGCGGTTGGCCTGCGATTTCTGAACTGCTAGGCCTCGGGGCATTCTGCGCCGCGCCGCCAAGCGGTTGCGGTTGGCCTGCGATTTCTGAACTGCTAGGCCGATGACGGCAAGCGCTGCCCAAAGCTGCAAGTTGCGGTTGGCCTGCGATTTCTGAACTGCTAGGCCGGGGCGCTTTCGCGCTCAACGGTCCTTAAAGTTGCGGTTGGCCTGCGATTTCTGAACTGCTAGGCCGCACACGGCCATCGGGCCTGATCTCGATCTGTTGCGGTTGGCCTGCGATTTCTGAACTGCTAGGCCAATATGTCTCGACGGTCGAGGACTACCGGAGTTGCGGTTGGCCTGCGATTTCTGAACTGCTAGGCCGCCCAAGCGCCTCAATGCCGATGTGCGGCAGTTGCGGTTGGCCTGCGATTTCTGAACTGCTAGGCCGCGCTCGATCGGCTTCGACTGACCGCGATAGGTTGCGGTTGGCCTGCGATTTCTGAACTGCTAGGCCCACCGATTTGACGAAGGCCACGCCGCCACCGTTGCGGTTGGCCTGCGATTTCTGAACTGCTAGGCCCCGAGCTGCCCGGGAATCGCGCGCGCCTTAGGTTGCGGTTGGCCTGCGATTTCTGAACTGCTAGGCCCGCAGCCCGCCACGCCTGCCGCATCGGTCGGTTGCGGTTGGCCTGCGATTTCTGAACTGCTAGGCCCGGCGCGCCAACGAGGCTCAACAGATGATCGTTGCGGTTGGCCTGCGATTTCTGAACTGCTAGGCCAGCTGGAGCTGGCGCGACGCGGCCTGGCGGGTTGCGGTTGGCCTGCGATTTCTGAACTGCTAGGCCTCCGGCCGACCGCGGCGGCGCGACCAAATAGTTGCGGTTGGCCTGCGATTTCTGAACTGCTAGGCCTCGAACCGGCGGCGGAAGCTGCGCTCGCTCGTTGCGGTTGGCCTGCGATTTCTGAACTGCTAGGCCTGATTGTCGCCCTAACGCTTCGCTGCATGAGTTGCGGTTGGCCTGCGATTTCTGAACTGCTAGGCCCCGGCGCAGCGAGGATCGCTCGCGCCTGGAGTTGCGGTTGGCCTGCGATTTCTGAACTGCTAGGCCTGGCCGAGCGCGCGAGATAGAGCGTCACGGGTTGCGGTTGGCCTGCGATTTCTGAACTGCTAGGCCCTCGACCGGGGACATCTCCACCGGGAGTTCGTTGCGGTTGGCCTGCGATTTCTGAACTGCTAGGCCCACCACCAGCAGCGCCAGAAATCGGCTCATGTTGCGGTTGGCCTGCGATTTCTGAACTGCTAGGCCGCGTTCGATCGGCTTCGACTGACCGCGATAGTTGCGGTTGGCCTGCGATTTCTGAACTGCTAGGCCATGGGCGTGACAGGCGAAAGCGCGGCCTATGTTGCGGTTGGCCTGCGATTTCTGAACTGCTAGGCCCTCGATTGTGACCTCGAACGATACACCGGGGTTGCGGTTGGCCTGCGATTTCTGAACTGCTAGGCCCTGCAGCTCGTCCGCGAACATCCTCCCCATGTTGCGGTTGGCCTGCGATTTCTGAACTTCTAGGCCCAATGGGCCCGGCTGGACTGCAAGCGATCGGTTGCGGTTGGCCTGCGATTTCTGAACTGCTAGGCCCCAGGCGATCCTCGGCCGGGCTTGCGCCTCGTTGCGGTTGGCCTGCGATTTCTGAACTGCTAGGCCCTTGCTCTTGTCGACCTCGATCGCCTCAGTGTTGCGGTTGGCCTGCGATTTCTGAACTGCTAGGCCGACCGGACGCGTCACCCGCTCCACGAAATCGTTGCGGTTGGCCTGCGATTTCTGAACTGCTAGGCCTCACCATGCCAGATGGACGCACGGCTACAGTTGCGGTTGGCCTGCGATTTCTGAACTGCTAGGCCCTTCGATTGCGCGCTCCAGCGCCGAGAAGGGTTGCGGTTGGCCTGCGATTTCTGAACTGCTAGGCCCCTGCGTTCCGGTTCCGGGTGTTGGTATGGGTTGCGGTTGGCCTGCGATTTCTGAACTGCTAGGCCTCTCGGCCGGACTGGGCCCGGAGGTCGCTCGTTGCGGTTGGCCTGCGATTTCTGAACTGCTAGGCCAGGCGATTGCGCGTCAAACCGCCGGCACGTGTTGCGGTTGGCCTGCGATTTCTGAACTGCTAGGCCCCTAGCTTCCAATGGCCGATTAGCGGGCTGGTTGCGGTTGGCCTGCGATTTCTGAACTGCTAGGCCTAGCTGGCCGACTGCACGTCTGAAAGTAGGTTGCGGTTGGCCTGCGATTTCTGAACTGCTAGGCCATTGCCTTGGCTTCGTCGGCCGGCAGATCGGTTGCGGTTGGCCTGCGATTTCTGAACTGCTAGGCCTGGTCTGGGCAGCTTAACCCGGACACATGGGTTGCGGTTGGCCTGCGATTTCTGAACTGCTAGGCCGCGATCTCAGCGAGCCCTGGGACACGCTCAGTTGCGGTTGGCCTGCGATTTCTGAACTGCTAGGCCTCGGCATTGCATTGATGTCATGCGGCGCCAGTTGCGGTTGGCCTGCGATTTCTGAACTGCTAGGCCAGCTGCTTTCGGAGGCCACCACCGTCGCGGGTTGCGGTTGGCCTGCGATTTCTGAACTGCTAGGCCGACCGCCTACAAGTGGAAGATCACCAAGCAGTTGCGGTTGGCCTGCGATTTCTGAACTGCTAGGCCGGGGCTTGTAGGTCATCACGGTTCCCCTTCGTTGCGGTTGGCCTGCGATTTCTGAACTGCTAGGCCGGATGCCTCGATATCCTGTTGTCGACAAACAGGAAATTGAAGCATCCGGTCAGCATATTTCCCCAGACAAAATCAGAACATGGCAAGCTGGTCGGGATTCTTGCGCGGTCTTTTGCGGCGCTGGCTCGCGAATCGGACGATACTCTCGTACTGCCGGTCGGTGAAGGTGAGGACATGCACGTCACCCTTTTCCGGCAGGCTGGCCTCGATTCGCCTGAGATAGCTCTCGTAGGCATCCTTGCCGTTGCAAAAGCGAGCATAGACGGAAAACTGGCTCATCTCAAAGCCCTCGTCGAGCAGGAATTCCCGGAACTCGGTCGCCTCGCGCATCTGCTTCTTGGTGCCCACCGGCAGGTCGAACATGACGAAGATCCACATCAGCCGATATCCGCTCAGATGTGCCGCATCGCTCGCGCTCACGGCTCGCCGCTGTCGTCGACCTGGCCGGCAGAGGCCCATTCGATCGCGGTCGGCGGCTGGAACAACGCCAACTCAGGACGGCCGGTCTCGAACGCGCGGGCAAGCGATTGGGCAAGCCGCGCGGCGGCCATCGAAACGGGCGACGCCTCTCCCGCAATCGTCAGGTCGAAGGCAATCAGGCGCGCGAAGCGGCGTTTCAGCGGCGAGTCGAGTGTTTCGACGCCGTCGCGTTTCATGCTTTCGGCCAACGCGTCGACCAGCGGCCGGAATGGTTCGACGAGGTCGTCGGCCAATGCGAAGGCGTTGCCGCGGTTGGAGTGCTGGATACCCATAGTCGGATGCAGCCCGGCGGCCACCACGGCGCGAGCGCAGGTGGCGCGCATCACCGCATAGCCGTAGTTGAGCAGGCCGTTGACGCCACCAGCGTCCCGGTCGCGCCGGAACTCGGACCCCATCAGCAGCGGCCAATAACGGCGCGCCGCCTGCGCTTCCAGGTTCTCCTTGTCGCCCGAGCTGACGCGCCGGGCCATGAAGGGGAACGCCTCCGCGCCGGCCACGCCGCGCGCCGCGAGGAGCGATCCCTGCATCAGAATCTTGGCCGAGACGATCTGCCGCCAGAGCTGCTTCACCAGCGGCCTGGAAGCGGAGAGTTGCGCTTGCATCCGGGCGTTTTGGGCGTGATGACCCTCGAGCGGCAGGGTGACGGCAATGGGGGAATGATTGGAGGCGCAGAATACGATTGGCGCGCCGCGCTCGGCGAGGCGGGCGACGAGGTTGCCGCTCCAGGTCGCACCGTGGGCATGGACGATGACGGCGTGGATATCGTCGAGCGCGACACGACCGACCTCTTCGCTGTCCTTCTCGACCATCAGGAAGCCGCGATGGGCCGAGAGGTGCAGGCCGTCGGTGGCGATATCGACGATCCGCTCCATCCCCCGCGTCTCCCGCTACTCGCGCGGTCCGGGGTCGAAGACGCGGCCGAGCGGGTCGATACGGACCTGGCGGGCTCGGAGTCCCTTCAACCCTCCCGCGGACGAAAGGACATATTTGAAAGGATCGACATCGTTGGGCGCGGCGTCTCGCGCCTTCAGCGCTCCCGCTTCGTTATCCCCTGCGAGGGCAATCGTGCCGATGGTCGAGAATTTCACCACTCGCACTATTTGCGGAGGCCCTCCGTTCCGTTCGATTGCCAGAATATCGTTCTGGCGCAGGCTCAGCATTTTCTTGGCCGCAGGATGGGGGCGACGATCCTGCTGATCGCTCCGATGCGCATCGAACATGGATACGATGTCCGATGTCCATTTTCCGTTCGGCAGCCGCCACACGTCGAAGCGGGCGTTGGCGTCTCCCTTGTAGGCCTTGTAGGCGCGTCCCTGCCGGTCGCGGATCGCGATGACGTTCAGCGGCTCGCGCACGCGGACGCGGCGGATGCCCCTGAACACCGGGTGCTCCTTGGAAAAGCGTGCCAGCGCTTGCTCGAAGTCCTTGCCTGAGCGGTCACGCGTGGCCCCGTAGAGTGCATCGCGCAGCTCGGCGTCGGGGATGCGTTGCGGATCGGTGAGGTCGCCCGGCTTGAGGCTCATGAAGGGCACGCGGTGGACGACGATCGGAGTCTTGCCGTCGGCGGCGATTTCGCCGGTCAGGCCATAGGCCGTGTCGTTGTGCAGCCGACCTGCGGTAATGTCGCGGTACTTCGACGGGCCGCCCTTGCGGCCATGATCGGGCTTGTGGCTGACCGTCACGCGCGCGAGCTTGTTGTTGAGTTCTTGAAGATAGCCGGGCCATGGTTCCGGCAACCCTTCAAACATGCGATCGAGATCTTTGTTCTCCGCCCGTCCGGCAGCCTCAGCGATGCGCATAAGCAACGCCTCGGAAGTGACTGCGCACACGTAGGCATCGATCGCGTGATGACGATGATCGAGGCGATTTTTCGGGGCGTTGCTGTTCTTGTTCTCAACAAATTTGCTGTCGTCCAAAACGTCGTTGAGCGCCCATAGCCGTCGCAGCATCGCCGTCATCCGCCCAGGCACGACATATACGCGACCTTCATCTTTGGTCGCATAAAGGCTTCGCAGGTATTTCCCGGCGAGCCGTGACAGATACTGAGTGTCGGTCAACTGGCGGGCGAGAAAACCTTTCTCTCCATTTACGCGCTCCATTGCGTCAGGCCCGAAACGCCATTGTTTCGATTTGTGCATCCGCGCGACCTGATCACTGATCCGATCCCAGCGTTCGGGATCGACGTGCGGTGGGCCCCATTTCTCATAGGGCGTCTTGTTGCCTTTCGCTCGATTGCAATTTCGATGCGCGACTACCTTGTTGCCTGCGCTGTCATCCAACGACCGCGAATATGGAATAATGTGATCGATATCCACCTCGTCCGAAAACAGCATCGCGATCCCGATCGTTCTGTTGGGATCGCCGCAATAGGGACAGCGGCGATCCAGCAGATTGCCAGGGTTCAGTTCTTCCCAAAGCTTGAGTTTGGCACGGTTCGCTCCGTTATCGTCGGCCACGGGGTCGCCAATCGGGTTGCCGTCCCCATCGACGCCGAGCAGCGCGCGCGAACGCCGCTGTGCGTCCTGCGTATCCTTGCCGATGCGCTTCTTGTGTTCGTCCTTTTGTTTTTTGTTGAGCTTCAACTCGCGCGCCAGTTCGACCACGATCTGGTCCGGCCGGCCGTGGACGGCGATGATCGCGTTGACCAGCTTTTCGAGCTGGCGCATCCCGATATGGACGGTGGGGTTGGTGATCTTGCCGAACCGGCGCTCCTTCTCGTCGCCATATTCCTCCTTGCCCGGCGCGATCTCGCGAGTGAGGATTTCACCATAATAGGGCAGGCGATCGTGCACGAGACCGTCCCGGAAGTCGCTGTGCGAGCGCCCGAAAGCGATCTCGACCGCTTCGTTGTAGGTGACGGGCCGACGCTTGCCATCCTCCAGCTCGAAGCTCTCGTTCTTCAGAGCGTCCAGCAGCCGCGTTGTCGCTGTCTTTCCGAAGCGCCCATAGCCTTCGGGCAGGCGCGCATTCGCCACTGCTTCGGCAGTCGCGTCGTCCAGCCCGTATTCGGACTTGAGCCAGCCCAGCAGAACTTCCGGATTCTCTTCGTTCCGCAGCCGGTCAATGATCCTGAGTTGCTCGTCGAGCCCGAAATGCAGCCAGTCGTTGCCGAAGCGCTTCTTGCTGCTCATTTCGGCGCGGACCTCGTCGCCGATTAATTCCTTGCGGCTCTCGCTCTCCTTGTTGAACCGTTCGCCCTCCGCGAGCTTGAGAACCTTCTCGGCGAGCGTCTCGAACTTGATCGCTTTCTTCTCCTGCAGCGTTTTGACGAGGCGGTCTCGCTCGTCCAGCGTGAGCGCTCGGTCGGCCGCGCCCGCCGAAACGACGCGCAACTGGTTGACCTCCTCATAGAGCCGTCGCTGCTGGAACAAAGGGTGCGCCTTGGGCAAGCGACGCTCATCTGCCGGCACGCCGCTCATGCCCCCGAAAGTGCAATAGCCTACCTGCTGCTCCTTCAAGGGCCGCTGGAAGAACAGGATGCGATAGAGCGCATCGCGCGCTTCCTTGGGATCCCAACCGTTCTCGCGCTTCGTCAGCCTGGCATCCAGCTGCCGCCAAGTCAGCGTGCTTTCGGTCATCAGTGTGGGATAGTGTTTGGACTGTTCGTCCCATATTCGTTGAAACTCATGTGCGATATCCGAGCGCTGCGGATAGAAATCGTATTCTTGGTTGTCGCTGTCGAGGCGCACCCGCTTGACGGGGCGCCCGGCAAGAAACTCGCCGAGCGTATCGGCCCCGTCCTCCGCCATTGCCTGAACGAGCTCTCGCGCACCGCTGGCGATCTTGCCTTCCTCTCCCGGCTTCGCCTTGCGATCCGCCTTGCGGTTCGACTTGAATCCGCGTCGCTGGTTGAGGTGGAACAATGCGCGGCCGATCTCGTGTGGCTCCAGCTTCTCGTTCAGTGCCCTGGCCCGCAGCGTGTAGGGGTCGCTTTCGGCGACCAGCTTCGCTTCGTCCGCGTTGGCGGGCATGAGCCCGTGCTCGATCAGTGTCTTGAGGAAAGCGGAGCGCCGCCCCAGGTAGCGATCGCGCCGCCGCCGCATCGCCCGGGCTTGACGTCGTTCCACCGCCAAAGACGTTCCAGATTTGGAATCGCGACCTGCGCCGCTCGGCGAATAGCCAAAAATACGCACACCGACATCGACGATCCGCTTGTCGTCTTCGATCAGGCACCAGCCGATGCTGTTGGTGCCGATGTCCAGGCCAAGTCTTTTCATCTGCTTGAAGCCTCCCCCTGCAAAGGAGAACGGACGATTCCGCATCCGCCCTCCTCGTCGTTTCCCCGTACCCGGCCACAGGATTGTAGATCGCTGTGGCGCAGCTCCGATAGCAAAGCTTAATCTCAATCAATCCCCTTGCTACGATTACTTTCAATTTGCGAAGCAACGAAGGCACCCTTATGTGCGCCACAGCGGCGCGCAACCGTAGCAAGTTGCGGTTGGACCGCATTTCTGAGCGCCAAGTGGCCGTTGTGCTGTACCGCACGACGGCCACGACGGCGCCGTTGTTGGCCTGCAAGCTCGGAACCGGCCGATGCTGTTGATGCATGTCCAAGACCAAGTCTTTTCATGGACACCCCCTCCCGTGCATTCTCGCAGTGACGGGCTCGTGTGACAATTGACTTTTGGATTGATTTGGCAGAAGCTGCGCGAGTTCAGAAATCGCGGGCCAGCTGTTAACAAGCAGCTTGACTGCACCAAATAAGGGCGGGGCTACGGCCCCGTCTTCATTTTGCCGCTGCCGGATTTGTCCACAGCCATCCGCAGCGTCTGGGGGCCAGATTGGGGGCCACTGCAAAACGCCTTCGTTCAAAACGCCGGACTTTCGCGCCTTTCAGACTGCTTTTGGCTTCCCGCTACCGCTCCAGCCCCGCCGATCCGGTTAGCGCTATCGCCGTGCCGATGGGGCGCCAGCATGTTCCCCCGAAATCGACCGGATAATCGGGGCCAGCCAAGGCTTTAACGCTTGCGAATTCGGCGTTTGCGGTTATCTCGCGGATGTTGGGGCACGTAAGCATCATCGAAGGCGCGGACGATGCGGCGGTGGCCGATTGGCTGGCCGAGCGGATTGCCATGCGCTGCGCCCAAGCGCCGGGGCCGGTGACCGTCACCGTGCCCGGCGGCGCCACCCCGTTCCCGATCGTCGAGGACCTGCTGGCGCGCGAGCTGCCGTGGAACCGGTTGGTGGTGTGGCCGAACGACGACCGCGCGGTGCCCGAGGATCACCCCGCGTCGAACACCGGCAAGCTGCGCGCGCTGTTCGGGTCCGTTGGCGCGGAGGTGGTCACGCTCACCGAGATGGAGGCGGTGCCGCGCTTCGCGCTCGCCTGGCTGGGCATGGGCGCCGACGGCCATATCGCCTCGCTTTTCCCGAACGCCGACCCGCGCGCCGAAGGTCCGCCACGGATCGTGCGCCTGACCCCCGATCCGTTGCCGCCCGAGGCGCCGTTCGACCGCATCAGCCTGACGATCCCGGCGCTGCTGGCCAGCGAGGAGCTGATGTTCGTCATCCGCGGCGCCGGGAAACGCGCGGTGTTCGATGCCGCCGCGGCGGGCGACAGCGACCTGCCGATCGCGCGGCTGCTCGCCGCCGCCGACCAGCGGGTCACCTGTTTCGCATGATCGGCGCGCTGTCCAAGGCGCTGTCCCGTCCGGCGCTGAGGGCCGCGCACGCGGTGCGGCATCGCTGGCGCTGCTGGCGCAAGACCCCCCTTTCTGGCGTGAGCATGATCGCGCGCGATGCCGAAGGCCGGCTGCTGCTCGTGCGGCTGAGCTATGCCGAGGCGGGCTGGACCTTTCCGGGCGGCGGCGCGCGGCGCGGCGAGAGCATGGCGGCGGCCGCGGCGCGCGAGCTGGCCGAGGAAACCGGCTGCGCGGCGGAGAAGGTCAGGCTGGTCGGCTGTATCGAGGAGACGGTCTCGGGCAGCCCGCACACCGCGCACATCTACACCTGCCTGACCGAAGACCTGCCCCGGCCGGATGGGCGCGAGGCGGTGGAGGCGCGGTTCTTCCCGCTCCATTCGCTGCCGCATCCGATGACCGCGCGCACCCAGGCGCGGCTGGCGTTCTGGAGGGCGGCCGAGAGCAAACAATAGCAACCGTTCGTCCCGAGCTTGTCGAGGGACTTGGCCGGGCGAAGCCGAGGCTATTGCGCGCGGATCGTTCTCGGCTGCGCTCGAACGGGTCCTTCGACAAGCTCAGGATGAGCGGGATTTTTGAGGTGGCGTCGCGTTTCAAAGCAGGCTGAGCTGGGCGTCGGGCCGAGCCGCCTCCGCCGCCACGCCGTCTCCCTCCAGCTTCGACAGCGTCAGGCCCATCAGGCGGATCGGTAGCGGGAGGGGCAGCACCTCGTCGAGCAGCTCGCGCGCGATCGCCGAGAATTCGGCCTGGCTGGCGATCGGCGCGGCGACGGTCCGGGCCCGGCTCATGAGCTGGAAATCGGTGTATTTGAGCTTGAGCGTGACCGTGCGTCCCTTCGCCTCGGCGCGCTCGATAGAGCCCCAGACGATGTCTATGATCTGCTCCAGCGTCTCGCGCAGCGCCGGGCCGCTCGAGATGTCCTCGAAGAAGGTCCGCTCGCCGCCGACCGATTTGCGGATGCGGTGGGCGCGCACCGGGCGCAGGTCGATCCCGCGCGCGGCGCGGTAGAGATAGTCGGCGAAGCTGCCGAAGTTGGCGCGCAGCCATTGGATGTCCCTGGCGGCAAGGTCCGCCCCGGTTTCGATGCCCAGCCTGGCCATTTTCTCCGCCCCGCGCGGGCCGACACCGTGGAAGCGCCGCACCGGGAGCCCGGCGACGAACTCTGCGCCCTCGCCGGGGCGGATCACGCACAGGCCGTCGGGTTTGTTCTGGTCGCTGGCGAGCTTGGCGAGGAACTTGTTGTAGCTGACGCCGGCGCTGGCGGTGAGCTGGGTCCTGGCGCGGATTTCCTGGCGGATCAGCTCGGCGATGCGGGTGGCGCTGCCGATCCCGAGCTTGTCCTCGGTGACGTCGAGATAGGCCTCGTCGAGGCTCAGCGGCTCGACCAGCTCGGTGTGGTGGCGAAAGATCGCGCGGATCTGTCGGCTGACCTCGCGATAGGCGTCGAAGCGGCCCTTGCGGAAGATCAGCTCGGGGCACAGCCGCCTGGCCGTGACCGAAGGCATCGCCGAGCGCACGCCGAACACCCGCGCCTCATAGCTCGCGGCCGCCACCACCCCGCGCCCGCCGGGCCCGCCGACCGCCACCGGCTTGCCGCGCAGCTCGGGATTGTCGCGCTGCTCGACGCTGGCGAAGAAGGCGTCCATGTCGACGTGGATGATCTTGCGCAGGCCGGGCGCGTCGTCGTCTTCTTCGTCCACTTCAGCCATGCGCACGAACTAGAAATCACCCCCGTTCGTGTCGAGCGTAGTCGAGACACGGGTGCGCGGTGTCTCGACTTCGCTCGACACGAACGGGCCAAGGAAAATCTTTCCCAATGGTCGCCCAGCGGGCATGGGCGCGGGC
>Ga0307492_10000269_pt1 | contig 22415 bp, 21 predicted proteins | sample SI3LmetaG_FD_202365 | JGI IMG/M metagenome (GOLD analysis project Ga0307492, IMG submission 202365) | Sea-ice brine microbial communities from Beaufort Sea near Barrow, Alaska, United States - SI3L | ecosystem: Environmental > Aquatic > Marine > Coastal | place: USA: Alaska | collected 2017-05-06 | reverse complement strand
TCTTCTGCATTGGACATTTTTGCTAATGGCTCATTGATCCGCCTCATTAACCAACTCAAACTTCCCAGACGCTCACGATAAATAGCCAACAACTCTGGATCTTTAACAATGGCTTGTATTTTTAAATCACGTTGAGCTTTGAATTTTGGATCATTAAACTTTCCTGGAAAGACTTTTAACCATTTATCTGCAACGACTAGATCCGACCACGTTTGAGGTAGCTTAGGATCGCTGTAAACCACCAGATGATAATGATTGTTATGTCCAAGGATGGACTATATGCCGACTTTGCAGGAGAAAAAGTCGGTGCATTACCGCGTAACTAAAGACTTCAATCGAAAAATAGTCAGCTAACTCTAATATTCTATTCTCAATCCATAGCCTGCGATAACCATAATCTTTATTGGTCTCGGGATCTTTGCCACAAAGAAAAGTCCGCCGGACACAGCGACTGATTAAGTGATAATAGCCAGCGTTATCGGGATCGATTAGTTCGCTACGTTTAATGGCCATCTTATCTTCCTTGATATTGTTATCTATGATTCTATTATCCTTGCTGTCAATCATTGAGACAATCAGCGTTATCTAAAATATTTGTGGGCGAAAACGACTGGCGTTTGTGAGATATTGTCTATATTGTGACTGTCACTTATTATTTTTTGTCAATCATTGAGACAATCAGCGTTATCTAAAATATTTGTGAGCGAAAACGAGTGCGTTTGTGAGATATTGTCTATATTGTGACTGTCACTTATTATTTTCTATATTGTGACTGTCACTTATTATTTTTCTGAAAGAGATTGCCTATATGATGACTGTCATTAATATTTTTGTTTCATTAATAAAGTGCAATGCAACTGCGATGTACAACAAGGCGATGATGCTGACATCGCCAAAGAGATCTTGGGACGTTCATCGAGTTTTTCAAACTCATGAACTTGTTTTTGGCTGCACGCGATGCAGCATATCTAAGCGTAGGCGCTATCAAGTCCTATCCACGTATTAAACTAAGGAAATTTATGAAACTACTAAATAATAAAGTTGCTATCGTTACAGGGTCGTCGCGAGGAATAGGCGCTCAGATAGCGCTAACACTAGCGGAGGCTGGAGCAAGCGTAGTTATTAATTACTCTAGCAACCAAACACCAGCTGATAAAGTTGTCTCTGATATTAAAGCTAATGGTGGAAACGCCATTGCTATAAAGGCAGACATCAGTAATCCAGGCGAAGTTAAGTTGATGTTTGATTCGGCGATTAACCAGTTCGGGAAAATAGACATCCTTATTAATAATGCTGGCTCTATTTTGTATAAAACAATTCAAGATACAACGGATGATGATTTTGATCAGATATTTTCTGTTAATGTGAAAGGTACTTTTAATACACTTCGTGAGGCAGCTTCACGGCTTGAGAATGACGGACGTATTGTTAATTTTTCCAGCTCTACGACCCGCCTAATGCTACCAACGTATGGAACATATTGTGCGACAAAAGGGGCTGTAGAACAGCTCACAAGAGTTTTTTCAAAAGAGGTTGGTGCGCGAAATATTACGGTCAACTCAATTTCACCAGGCCCAACCAATACTGAACTTTTTACTAAGGGTAAAAGTCAAGAGGTTATAAATCGACTTGCGGGAATGGCTGCACTTGGTCGTATTGGCGAACCAATAGATATTGCCCGTATAGTGTTATTCCTTGTTGGTGAGGAGGCATCATGGGTAACAGGCCAAAATATTGGTGCAAACGGAGGGTTCGCCTAACAAGCATGTCAACCGGACAGCTTTTTGCTACGCGCTTTTGTGTATTCGCTTCGCTGCATTTTTTCACAAAATCACTCCACAAAAAACTGCCGGTTAAATGGACGTTATAGAACCACTAAGTGGAATCAATGCGGTCAATGTAATTGAAGTAGATTAATTGAGCCGCGCCGCGCAAGTCAAAACCAAATCGTATTGTTGTTAAATATTAATCTGCTACTTTGCTTAATTGCAAGGAGTCTCAGAAGGTAATAGCCCGAACAATCCTCTTATAATATAAGCCTAATGTCATCGCGCGAATCAGCATAAACAAACTCAATCCTAAGAACAAACCATGATTACCCCATTGTGGAATCAATACTTGCAGCAAGGCTAGGTAGATTAACATCGAGACGATCATCGCATTGCGCATTTCTTTGGTGTAACTCGCTCCGATGAAGACCCCATCTAACTGAAAGCTCCAAATAGAAACTATGGGCGCAATGATCATCCATGGTAGGTAGGTTTTGGCGGAGACTAATACCTCATCGATATTGGTAAATAATCCAAGGATGAATTCACCAAAAATGTAATAGATGACGCAAATGAAGACTGCGATGATAAATGCCCAGAAACTTGTTAGTTTAACCGCACGGGTAAATTCATTGCGTTTTTTAGCACCATAGGCACTGCCTGTAAGTGCTTCGGCGGCGTGAGCGAATCCATCTAGGCCGTATGCCATAATGCTTTGTAGATGCAGTAAAATGGCGTTGGCAGCTAGTACCACTTCGCCCATTTTGGCACTTTGGAAAGTAAAAAAACTAAGCGAAAAAACCAAACACAAGGTACGAATAAAGATATCACTATTCGCTTTCATCAAAGTGGTGATGGCTTTGCGTTCGAGTATTTTGCTCCAGATAAATCGTTCTACCGCAGTTTTAATTTGCTCGCGCAGTAAGAAGAAACCGCAGGCAGCAGCAATATATTCTGCAATCAAGGTTGCCAAGGCAACACCTTCGACGCCCATACCGAATCCCACAACAAAGACAATATCTAACAGAATATTGCTGAGATTGAGCACCAATAACAATATCATTACTTTGCGTGTATTTTGCATACCAATAAACACCCCGGTAAAAACGTAGGTGCATAAGGTTGCAGGCGCGCTCCAAATCCGGATATAGGCGTAATTTGCGCTGAGGGTTTCTAATTGTTCTGTGCTATTGAGTAAATACAAGGCGAATTGGATAAGTGGATAGCTGAGTAGAATCGTGATTAAACCAAAACCAAGCGCCAGCAATATAACGCGTGATATAGTGTCAGATAATGCCTGTTGATTATTGGCACCATAGGCTTGCGCGATGAATCCAGTCGTTCCCATTTTCAAAAAACCAAAGCCCCAAAATAGAAAACTAAATATCAATGAGCCAAGTGCCACAGCACCTATTGAATGTGGCTCAGGTAGATGACCAACGACCGCGGTATCGACAGCGCCTACCAATGGTATGGATAGATTCGAGAGGATTATAGGACCAGCTAAAGCCCAGATATCTTGATGAGTGGGAGATAATTTGTTGCTGTTGTTCATCTCTGACCGTTATTTTTCAACTTCATTATAGAATTGTTTATTTCTGACCGGCTGATTTAATTTCAATACAACAAATAAATCAAACTCATAATTACAGCGCCTGACCAAATTAAAATAACCGTACAATAACCCATTATTTGCCGAATACTTAACCCCGCAATAGCAAGTAATGGTAATGCCCAGAATGGTTGAATCAAATTAGTCCAGGCATCGCCCCATGCAACAGCCATTGCTGCTTGATTTAACGGAACACCTAACTGAGTCGCCGCAGGAATAACAATGGGTGCTTGTACTGCCCATTGTCCACCGCCAGATGGCACGAAAAAATTGACTAATCCGGCACTTAAGAATGTAAATAAATTAAAGGTTTCTTTAGTTGAAATTTCAACAAACCATTCTGACATAGATGCCGCTAAACCAGACCCTACCATCATGCCCATCAATCCAGCATAAAGTGGGTATTGAATTATTATTCCAGCACAGGTTGTTATGGTTTCGTTGACAGCCTTTAGATAATTATGTGGATTGACATGAAGCGCTAGCCCTAAAAGTAAGAGACAGAGATTAATCGTATTTAAGCTCGCGCCACCACCATTAGAAAAATAATTGAATAAATAAATGCCTGCGATAGTGAGCAACAAATAATTAATGATTGGTAAATGTTCTAATTTTTCCGCAGGTGATAAAAGCGTTTTATCGATAACAACCTCTTTCACTTCCACGTTTTTAAAGCGAACCAAATCTTCTTTTTTCGGAGACATAAAAATCGCTAGTATCGGTAATGTCATTACCAGTGCGCCAATAATAAAAAGATTTTGCCACGCAAAAATTGTTTCCGATAAAGGTATAGCATTGCCACCAAGTAACTGACTCAATGTGTCTTGTCCGCTAGATGCTATTTTTAGTGGTATTGACCCTGAAAGACCCGCATGCCAGATCAACATACCGCTATAAGCTGTCGCAATTAATAACGGGAAGTGGACATTTTTAACTCTACTCGCAACTTCTTTCGCAACTAAAGCACCAACAACTAACCCAAATCCCCAGTTAAGCCACGCAGCAAGCATAGAAACAAGAGTGACTAAGGTTAAAGCTTGATTTGGCGTACGTGCTAGAGATGCGATTATGGCTAGTCCTTTTTTAACAGGTAGACTAATCGCTAATATGCTGCCAAATAACAAAATTAAAACCATCTGCATGGAAAAGCTAAGTAATTTCCAAAAACCATTACCCCAATGATTAGCCATTTGCGTTACGGTTTGCTGTTCAAATAATAGACCAGATATAAAAACAAAAGCGGTTAGAATGACCGCGATTAAAAAGGCGTCGGGTAACCACCTTTGCATGATACGACTAAAAAAATCAGCGCTAGATCCTATGATTGTCATCTTCATTGAGTCCTGTTTTAAAAGGATTACTCTATTCGAGTAATTTTTATATCACCAATTTCTAATGATGGTTTTTGTTCTTCAATTTCAGCCTGATCACGTTGTTGGCTAGTTTGTGTAAAATCACAGGACACACAGGCAATACTTTGATCGTCACTATACAAAACGAGTGAGTCTAGATCATTGCAATCTGGGCAATTTGCCCCGGCGATAAATCTTTTTTGTCTGCGATTATTAACGGATTTCATTTATTATTCAAGGGAGCTAAATAGAATTTAAAACGATATCATTGATCGAAATATTTTTCACTAACACTTTTGTTAAAGGAAGAGTTGGAATGTTGGTTGAATCTGCAACTAATAAGTTGCAAAAACAATTCATTTAATCCTATAATCAACCTCATACATGTCAAATTATTAGAATATGAAATGAATCAGAATACAGAAAAAACTGTTAAAGAGACCCAAGAAATCAGTCCTTCAGCTTCTATCGACTGGAAAAAAATTGCGTATTATATGCAATTATCTCGTGCAATGGATGATATTGAAGAGCAAGAGCTGGTTCCTGCAAAGCTTGTTTTTAACCAATTCTCGGCACGAGGCCATGATTTAGCACAAATACTCTTGGGCTCAATGTTAACCCATCAGCATGATGGAGCGACTGGTTACTATCGCTCTCGTCCTTTTGTTCTCTCACTTGGTTTGGATATAGAAGATGCCATTGCGTCGCCTATGGCAAAATCTGGAGGCTATAGCGATGGTCGTGATATCGGTGTTGTTTGTAATTACCCAAATATTGAACGTAAAGGTGCAATGCTATTTCCAATGTGTGGCGGTGTTGGCGCGCAATACACACCTATTTCTGGTTGGGCTCAATCAATTATATACAATAGAGACGAGCTAAAAGATGAAAAATACCGAGGAGCAATCGGTTTATCAATGGGTGGTGACTCGTCCATGTCTACGAGTGGCTTTTGGTCAGCTTTAAACATTTCTACTACTAATAACTTACCGCATTTATTTTATATTGAAGATAATGGCTATGGAATTTCTGTTCCGCAAACGCTACAAACTCCAGGCGGTGATCAAGTAGCCAATTTGGCATCTTATAAAAATTTAAAGATCATTGATGGTGATGGAACCAACCCCAAGGAAGCAAGTAAGCTTATCCAAGAAGCCGTTGAATATACACGGGCTGGCCGAGGAACATGTTTACTTCGATTAAAAGTACCTCGCCTGTGTGGACATACTTTTCAGGATACACAAACCTATAAACCCGAAGCTATGGTAAAAACTGAGCAAGCTAATGACCCATTACCCAAGTTAAAAAAATATCTATTTGAAGAGAAAATATTGGACCAAAATGCTTGGCAAAAATTAAAAATAGAAGCTTATGCGGATGTAAAAAATGCTGTTGAAAATGCAAAATTAAGACCCGAGCCTGATTGCAAAAAATTAACCAAATATGTTTTTTCTGAAAAAGACAAGTATGACAATCCTGAAATCCAATTACGAGGAGGATTGCATGCGGATGATTATCAGTTTCCAAAGGTGAGCGAATCCGCGAGTCCATCAGGACCTCGACTAAATATGTTAACGGCAATACGAAATGTATTAGACTATGAATTATCTATCAATCCAAAAGTATTAGTATTTGGAGAGGATGTTGGTCCAAAAGGCGGCGTTCATGCGGCGACATTAGGGCTGAATGAAAAATATGGTGAGCATCGAGTGTTTGATACCAGTCTTTCTGAGGAAGGTATTATTGGACGTTCGGTAGGAATGGCGCTGTCGGGTTTAATGCCTGTGCCAGAAATACAGTTTAGAAAATATGCAGAACCTGCTGCTGAGCAACTGTCTGACACCGGTATTATGAGATGGCGAACCAATAATCAGTTTGCAGCTCCTATGGTGGTTAGAATTCCTGGCGGTTTTGCCGGTAGAGGTGACCCCTGGCATTCAATGTGCGATGAAGTGGAGTGGGCGCACAAAATCGGTTGGCAAGTCGTTATGCCATCCAATGCTGAGGATGCCGTTGGTCTTTTAAGATTTGCGTTACGTGATAATAATCCTACCATTTTCTTTGAACATCGTTCGCTATTAGATGGTCGATGGGCAAGACGGCCTTATCCTGGAAATGATTATGTGATCCCTTTTGGAAAAGGAAAAACTTTAACCAAGGGACATAAGCTTACTGTTGTCACTTGGGGGGCAATGGTAGAGCGATGCGAGTCAGCTGCATTAGATATCGTTAATGGTATTGAGGTGATTGACTTACGTACTATTCAGCCGTGGGATAAAGCTCTAGTTTTGGAGTCGGTTAAAAAGACGGGACGGTGTTTAATTGTTCATGAAGATAATTTAACGGCAGGTTTTGGTGCAGAAATTTCCGCAACTTTAGCTAAGGAAGCCTTTTTTGATTTAGATGCGCCAATAGAAAGATTAACTATGCCGGATACGCCAAATCCGCATAATATTCATTTAATGAATGCAGCTGTACCAACAGAGGCAAAAATTAAACAAGCGATGCTAGATCAGATTGCCATCTAGGTTTTCACGAACCCTAGTTTATATTTAAGAGTTATATTTAAGAGTTAAATTTAGAGAATAAATTATGAATTATGAAACAGAAATAAAATTAACTGAGGAAGAAATAGAAGGCACTGAAGCAACCTTTTCAACTTGGCTTGTGGCTATTGGAGACGCCGTTAAAGAAGGAGATCCGATTGCTGAATTAGAAACAGACAAGGTAGCAATGGAAGTTTGTGCGCCTAAATCAGGAACTATTAAGTTTCAAAAAATAAAACAAGGCGATAAAGTTGAAGCTGGTCAAGTTTTAGGAATTATCTCAGAAGGCGGCGTGGTAGATTATAAAGATAGACCATCTTTAGTCATAAGTGCTGATCAACTCGATGCAAAACAAACAACTAACAGAACTATAGAGACTATTCGGCCTTCTGGATCTTTAGATGAAAATACAGTAGATAAAAATTCAATCAGTCCAGCAGTAAGACGTCTGTTATCAGAAAATAATTTGAATATTGATAATGTAAAAGGTAGCGGTAAAAAAGGTCGAGTCACTAGAGATGATGTGACTAAATTTGTAAAAGTAGAAGCCGAAAATCTAGTTGTAGAACAAGTAAAGCCGACAGAAAAGGAAATCATAAAAGAAGCGTTTACACAAACATCTTCATATAAGGTTAGCAAAAACTCAAATTTAAAAAGCCAACTAATTCCTCATAGTAATATGAGAAAATCGATAGCTAACCATATGGTTAATAGTTTGTTAGAAACGTCTCCCCATGTCACCAGTATTTTTGAAATGGATATGGGAAATATTATAGAACATCGTCAATGGCATAAAAAAGAATATTTAGATTTGGGCATAAAATTAACTTTTACGGCCTACTTTTTATTAGCAATGGCAAAGGCGGTTAAAAAAGTTCCTCAAGTGAATGCTAAATTTCACGAGGATGCTTTAGAGATCTTTAGTGATATTAATATTGGAGTAGGAACAGCATTAGGCGGTTCTGATCTGAAGGATTCGGGTTTAGTCGTTCCCGTTATTCAACAAGTACAAAATATGAGCCTATTCCAAGTTGCAAAAGCGCTACATAAACAAACTGAAAAGGCTCGAACAAACCAGTTAAAAACAAGTGACATGAAAAATGGCACTTTAACAATTTCTAATCACGGAGTAAGTGGCAGTCTATTAGCAACCCCTATAATTATCAACCAACCACAAGTAGCGATATTAGGTGTTGGTAAACTTGAGAAAAGAGTGGTTGTTGAAGAAATCAATGGTAAAGATGAAATGGTGATACGGCCAAAATGCTATGTATCACTTTCGATTGACCATAGAGCGTTAGATGCACATCAAACTAATTTGTATTTATCGGAATTTGTAAATATCATAGAGCACTGGGGAGAGTAATCAAGTTAATTGAAGTGAACTGGTTGAATTTTCTCAATTCACGAGCCATTTAAAAATGAGGTATAATCTAGTGAAGCCTGACAGCATGAGATGCAAACAAAACAAGTTAAACGAATCAACAGCTAGTCGGTTAAATTTTACCGGTTTCAGGTTAGCGCTTTTCACCCTAACTCTGTTTAGTTTAATGCTAATAACTCGCCTTCAGTCAGCGGAGCTTACCCATTCAGAGTTCGAGCGTATAGAAACGCTCACCCAAACCTCGAATATTCTACAGTTACAACAAGCCATGGACGATGGCAAATTGACCTCCGTTCAATTAACCCAATTCTATTTACAACAAATAGATAAAAAAAATCCTCAGCTAAATGCCATTATTAGCATTCTCCCTAACGCACTCGCCAACGCACAAATGTTAGATAAAGAGCGCTCCAAAGGAATGTATCGAGGGGACATGCATGGTATTCCGATAGTAGTTAAAGACAATATCGAAACTAGAAAACTGGCCACCACCGCGGGTTCACTCGCCCTAAAAGATAATATTACTAAGCGAGATGCAACCGTGATCAAAAAACTCAAACGAGCCGGAGCGATCATTTTAGCCAAATCTAACTTAAGTGAGTGGGCAAATTTTAGAACCGAGAGATCTTCCTCTGGTTGGAGTGCGATTGGCGGACAAACCCGCAATCCAATTGATGTTAATCGTTCAGCATGTGGTTCAAGCTCAGGATCAGCGGTCGCCGTTGCTGCTAATTTGGCGGTTGCCGCTGTAGGAACAGAAACAGATGGCTCTATTACCTGCCCAGCCTCCGCAACCGGAACCGTAGGGATAAAGCCAACCGTCGGATTAGTTAGTCGATATAGAATTATCCCCATTGCAGAAACCCAAGACACAGCAGGCCCGATAGCAAAATCTGTAATCGACGCCGCTATATTATTGGAAGCAATGCAAGGCAAGGATAATGCTGACCTTGCAACCAAAGCACGAAAGTTTGATTTCGATGAAACTTATAAGGCGGATACCAGCGAGTTCAAATTGGGTTGGTCGCTTAATGGATTACGAATTGGCTTGCTGGAGTCTCGAGTTAATCCTCACGAAGCAGTCGATAGTGTGTATCAAAAAGCGATTGCGCAATTAGAACATGCAGGCGCGATAATTGTGCCCAATCTCAAAACCGAGAACTATGCAGAGTTTAGACAAGATTCGTATGATGTTTTACTGTATGAATTTAAAGACGGGCTGAACCGTTATTTTAAAACATTGCCAAACAGCTTGCACGGAATGACCTTAGAAAAATTAATTCAGTTTAACAAAGACAATAAGGCAACAGAAATGCCTTACTTTGAACAAGAAATATTTGAAAAAGCACAGGCTAAAGGTTCTTTATCTGATCGAGCTTATAAGATCGCCTTAGCATTAATCCAAAAAGCCACGCGTGAAGATGGTCTCGATAAGTTAATGACCAAGAAAAAGCTCGATATTTTGATTAGCCCAACTTTAGGGCCTGCTTGGACAATTGACAAAATTAACGGCGATCATTATAGCGGCGGTTATTCGAGTTACTCCGCTATCTCTGGTTATCCCTATTTAACTTTACCAATGGGAAAGGTTAAACATTTACCAATAGGATTATCGGTGATCGGGTTGGCGCTAGATGATGCAAAAATTATTGCGATTGCCAAGCAAATGGAAGTTTTATTCAATGGAGATACCTTAAAAAACAAATGATACTGATACTCAAACTGGCCAATTGGGGAATGTAACTTAGAGTTAGAGTTAAGGTTAATATATTATGAAAAAAAAAATCATTCAATTTTGGTTTGAAGACATCGAACCAAAACAATGGTGGAAAAAAAGCGATTCATTCGACCAATTACTCGTGGAACAATACAAAGATGTTCACGCCCAAGCAAACCGGTGCGAGTTGTATCAATGGAGAGAAAGTCCAGAAGGACGATTAGCAGAAATCATCGTCTTAGATCAATTCTCCAGAAATATGTATCGGGACACTGAAAATGCTTTTTCTTCCGATCTTCTTGCATTAATTCTCGCACAGGAAGCAATTGCTGTGGGCGCAGATGATTTGTTAAACGAAGTCCAAAGAAGTTTTTTATATATGCCTTTTATGCACAGTGAATCATTGATAATACATGAAGCGGGCTTAAAATTATTTCAAGCGGGAACTTCAGAATCCAGTATTAATTTTGAGGTTAGGCATAAAAAAATAATAGAAACGTTTGGTCGATATCCTCATCGAAATAAAATATTAGGTCGAACATCTACAAAAGAAGAACTAGAATTTTTAGAACAGCCTGGTTCTTCTTTTTAAAATACATTATTAACCGATAGTTTTTAAAACTTGAGTTAATACAGACTCACCAAGCTTGCGGGAAGTAGTCCATTTTCCACCAAATACATTAATCAGTTTTTGGTTACGTTTGATTTTATATTCCCGAGATACTTCATTCATCAATTTTGAGGGTTCAAAAATTAAAGGTCTGGCGCCTGCAAATGACTCAATGATATCTGTTCTAGTGGTAGGCGTAGTGAAAAAATTATTCAGGGCATTGATTAGATAATCAATTTCTTTATCGGTTGGTTCAATTTTTCGTGCTAAGTCATGCACCTCTTCGGTTGTACCAACCAATGTATTTCCTTTGTATGGTAATACAAAAAATAATCGTTTTGATTCTTTGTCTTCCAAGTATAAAGCTTTATCCGAAACTCTAGGAATAATGATATGAGTACCGCGCACTAATTTTAGTTTAACATCACTGTCAATATCACTGCGTATTACTAGTTCTTGAGCCCAAGGTCCACACGCATTGACCACGCAATCAAATTGTATTTTCTCTCCTGAGTTTAGCTTCACTTCTCCTTGATTGGTGACGGAATCAACTTTTGTATTTTCGCTAATGATGCCGCCAAGAGAAATAAGTTGTTTAGATACCCACAATCCAAGCTCATAGTCATCCATCTGACCATCATGGTAGGCATAAGCGCCGGTTAGCCCGTCTGTTTGTATAGATGGGAATGTTTCTAATATTTCATTTTTAGTTAAGTAACGATGTTTGCCTAGATTATTTTTCCCTGCCAAAAAATCATATAAAACCAAGCCAATTTTATACTCCCAACGTTTATGAATTCCACCCTTGTAAATTGGGATAATGAGTTCAACATCATTGGTTAATTCGGGTACTTTTTCCATCCAGAATTTTCGTTCATGTAATGATTCTCGTACCAGTGAAAATTGTAAGTATTCTAAATATCTTAAACCGCCATGCAGTAACTTGGATGAACAACGTGAAGTCTGAGACATGAGAGTTTCTTTTTCAAATAGATGGACATCCATGCCTTGTTGAGCGCAAAGCCAAGCAGAACATAGTCCATTGATCCCTCCACCAATGATCGCAACAGTTTTAGTTGCGCACTCATCTAGTTTATTTAAAGTCATTTATTCTTTAACCAACTTTCTATTTCAACATAGGCTAAAGGGCGAGTTTTTTCTTCATTCAAAAGTTCGTGGTATGAGTCTGAATATTCAACTAGTTTTGTATTTTTTGAGTTTAGCGTTCTAAATAATGATTTTGTAACCTTATGATTGACAATAATATCTGAACCCGGAATAAGCATTAGCAATGGGTTACTAATTTTAGAAAAATTATTTTTGATGTTTATATATTCAGCTAAAAAGGAAGTGAAAAATTTAGCTGATACTCTATCGTGAACCAAAGGATCATTTTTATAAGTTTCTACAACCTTTTTGGAACTACAGATCCATTCAGCTTCAATTTCATTCCATAATGTTAACTTAGGAAAAATGTTGGCTAATAATTTTCCTATGCCTGCTTTGATAGCATTAGGCGGAATTTTTTTTTCAAAACCTGGCGCGCTAAACACTGATTTGGTGATGATGGAGGGGTATCGCAACAAAAATCCTGCAGCAATTACGCCGCCTAAGCTATGGCCTAAAAGATAATTGACTGAATCTGGTTTAGACGTACACTCAATCACTTTTTTAAGATCGTCGGAATAAACAGAAAAACTACTAATATGTCCGCGTGTTCCACTCGATTTTCCGTGCCCGCGATGATCATGTGCGTACACATTGAAGCCGAGTTGATTGAAATGTAATGCAAAATCTTCGTATCGTCCGCCATGTTCACCTAAACCATGAGCAACATAAATATTATTGGATGAGCCTAGGACTTCCCATTTTTTAAGATTAATAGAATGGTTATCGATATTAATAGTTTGTTCTTTCATAAGTTTAAATCACTAATAGGCATACGGTATCGACTAATTAAATCTTATAGGATTTGAAAGTGCAACCTAAAATAATGCACCTAAAATTAAGTTATGTTTTTTTGAAATCAGTCTGTTCGTGCTTTTTGAATTGCATTTTTCCAGCCAGCCACTTTTTCCCTTCTTGAGGTGATGCTCATCGTAGGTTTGAATATTAGATCTTTTTCCAGCATGGCGTTTGGTAGTTGGTTGGGCTGCCAAATTCCGCCGCCTATTCCGGCTAATAAGGCCGCACCAACCGCGGTCGATTCAACTTGCTTCGGACGATATATTTCAGTATTTAAAATATCAGCTTGAAACTGCATTAAAAAATTGTTCTGACAAGCACCGCCATCAACTTGGAGTTGTTCAATTTTAATACCAGATACATGTTCCATTAAATCGACTACATCCTTGCTTTGATAGGCAATGGATTCAAGTGCCGCTCTCACAATTTCCTTTTTACCAGCACCTCGGGTCAAACCGGTAATAACGCCACGAGCATTCATATCCCAATAAGGCGCGCCTAATCCTGTAAATGCAGGCACTAAATAGACATTTTTTGTATTTTCAATAGACAAGGCAATTGATTCTGTTTGGCTTGCAGATTCAATCATACATAATTCATCACGCAACCATTGAACGGTAGAACCCGCGTTAAAAACGGAACCTTCTAATGCATAAACTGGATCACCTTTAGTATCACAAGCTATTGTTGTTAAAAGACCCTCATCAGAAATTTTAGGTGTTTCCCCAATATACATTAATAGAAAGCAGCCTGTTCCGTAAGTGTTTTTTACCTGCCCCAGTTGAGTACATTGCCTACCAAATAATGCAGATTGTTGATCACCTGCCACACCCGTTATAGGGATCTTTGCATTAAAAAAAATTGATTCGGATGTGTGTCCAAAACTTGAAGCGGAAGTTTGAATGCTCGGTAACATGGATGGATTGAATCCAAAGTATTCTAATAAATCATTGTCCCAAGATTTATCAATAATATTGTAAAGCATGGTTCGAGAAGCATTAGTATGATCTGTTTTATGTGATTTTCCATTTGTTAAATTCCAAATCAACCAAGTATCAATGGTTCCAAAAGCAAGGTGATTTTCATCAGCAAGCTTTCTAATCTCTGGTTTATTATCGAATAACCACTTTATTTTAGTCGCTGAGAAATAGGCATCCACTACAAGCCCCGTCTTTATTCGAAACCAACTCTCTTTATCTTCAGATTTTATTTTTTCACATATTTTGCTAGAGCGTCTGCATTGCCATACGATAGCATTGTGAACTGGTTTACCCGTTCTTTTATCCCAAAGAACGGTTGTTTCACGTTGATTGGTAATGCCTATGCAGGAAAGATCAGTTGCTTTGATATTGGCTAAATTAAGTGCTTGATGAATTGTTTTGAGTGTAATCTGCCAAATTTCTTCGGCGTCATGCTCAACCCATGATGGCCGAGGATAAATTTGAGTCAATTCGTTATAAGACTTAACCACTACTTCGCCTTGATGATCAAATATAAATACAGTTGTTCCTGTTGTGCCTTGGTCTATTGAAAGGATCATCATTTTGCTCTTTTATATAAAATGCTTAAATTAGGGGTGAAATTATCAGAGAATATAATATTGAAGATAACTGAATATTTTATAACAAATTTAGCCCTGTTTGGACAATTGTGAATCGGTTCTTCATGTTTGATTTCAATTTTCAAGTAAGAAGGCTCTTAATTTTTTCTCTATATCGTCGAGAAAGCTTAATTGTTTTTTCTGAATTTAAGTAAACATCAAAATCGCCGCTATCCGTTGCTTGAATTTCTTTAACAAAATCTAAATTGACAATACTAGAGCGATGAATTCGAGTGAATTTATTAGGATCAAGTTTCTTTTCTAGGTTGGCCATAGTTTCACGCAGCGGATAGGTATGATTAGCAATATGCAGGTTCATATAATTTCCCGAAGCTTCTATCCATTCTATATCTTCAATTCGGATGATGAATTCTTTGTTGATCTTTTTGACCAATAAGCGTTCAGGCCTATCAGGAATTTGTTGATCTTCGCCAAATGCGATAGCTTTCGCTTCGCCTCGTAATCGTATGATGATGAACCGATAACTATAAATTACGCCGATAATCCAAACGTAAGAATATCCATCTTTAGAGTATTCATAAAGGAGTACTTGTGACCAATTTTCAAAATCGTAAGACATTCCAACCGACAAATATGCCAGCTTTCTGAGAAGAAGCATTCCTACGACGTGTAAGACCGAAAAAACAATTGAAAACAGAGTGTGAGCAATCAAACTATATAGAGGCTTATTGGTAATCTTGGAAAGATTTTTGTCAAACCACACAATTAAAAATATTAATAGTGTGCCTGTTAATTGACTTGATATTTCCCAAATGACCGGTTGCCAAGTTGGGATATCAATTCCTAATCTTAGGTAATCAGAGATCACAATTGAAGCGCCTAAACTAGCTTGAATAGCCGCTATTAAAAACCAAAAAAAAATTTGGTATTTAACCTCGTATTGATCAAAGTGTTTCCAGCTCAATTTTTCACCTTATTTTTATTTATTCTGTCACTCTATTATGCCTTTTAACACAATATTAAGTAATACAGTCACTTAGGGGTTGATGAAAGACGCCATTGTGGTAATTATGTCATCAAATTTAACTATCGACTAATTTTAAAGGGTTGAGATTACTTATGACAGTACGTTTAATAAACCTATTTATGCCGAGCTCAAAGGATATGCCCTCTCGACGATTGGATTTAGATTGGTTAAGAGTTTTAGCATTTGGCTTGCTTATTTTCTATCACACTGGAATGTTATATGTGGCAGATTGGGACTTTCACGTTAAGAGCCAATACTTAAGTCAAAATTTGCAATCGGTTATGTTGCTAGTTAATCCATGGAGGATGGCTATTTTATGGATGATCTCAGGAATAGCGATTCGTTTCATCCTTGCAAAAGTATCCTTAAAGCATTTTTTGGTAACCCGATCCTATCGGTTACTTTTGCCTTTGTTATTCGCAATTCTGGTGATTATTCCACCACAACTTTATTACGAGATGACTCAAAATGGTGATCTCAACTTAAGTTATTGGGAGTTTTATAAACAATTTTTCAATCTCGAAAATCTAATATTTGAGAAATATTCAGCGGGTATTTGGCATCATATTGATGTGAATCATTTGTGGTACTTAAGAGAGCTTTGGCGTTTTTCTTTGTACTTAGTCATCTTACTACCATTGTTCAACAGTAGGGTATTCAAAGGTGTATTGGACTGGTTTTCTGGACTGAATGGATATCTATCAGCTTTAATTATTGCTGTACCAATATTCCTTATAGAACTATTGATAGAAGATACTAAAGAGCCTCTAGGATTCCTTTTTTTGATATATGGTTATCTGTTAGGTTGGAATACTGTTTTATGGCAAAAACTAAAAGAAAACGCGTTTTTGTTATTAGCGCTTAGTCTCATACTTTATGTTGCGATAATTATTTTTTATCAAATGGTTTGGTTAACTATGTCGGAACAAACTGATAAAAATCTACTGTTGATTGGTACCCTTGTGTATAGCTTGGATCGATTAGTTTGGGTTCTAGCTATTCTGGCGATAGGCTTTCGTTTTTTGAATAATAACTCGAGCAAGCTGCAATATCTTAGCGAAGCAGTTTATCCTTTTTACATTCTTCACCAAACTATTATCATTGTGATTGGGTTTGAAATTGCGCAGTATCATCTAGGCGGCATTTATGAAGTATGCGTTATTCTCTTTTTTACTTCCTTATTTTGCTTTATAGGGTTTGAAATTATCCATAGGATTGACTGGATTAGACCATTGTTTGGACTAAAAATGATAAAAGCTTATCCTCCTTTTGTAACAACAATTATGAAGTCACTATCAACAATACTCATTGTTGGATTAGGATTGGAAATTTTGATTTAATTAATTTAAACGAGTGTTAATCCAAACTGTTCATATTCAGCAAAACTTCCGTCATTGGAAACAAGTGAATACTCTCCTTCTATGGCTTGCCAGATGATCATCCGATCAAACGGATCTTTATGTTTCAATCGAGGTAATTGATGAAAAGAAGAAGCCGGTTTTGTATTTAAAGGCAAAAAACGAATTCCCATGTTTTTAGATAATGGCGCAAGTTGATCGGGTGTTACGCCTTCTAAGGTTAGCTTGCCGATTGAGTATTTGAGAGAAATTTCCCAAAATGAAATATCACTCATAAAAAGGCTATTTTCTGGAGCTTCTAGCAATCTAATATGCTTCTTATCAATTTTTTCCGGTTCAAATAGAAGCCATAAAAATATATGAGTATCAATTAATAAATTCATGCAGACAGAAAGCTTTCGTCATCAAGTTTAAAATTGTCTGCCAGTTCAAACTTACCCTTTCCCTTAAGTAAGCCAAACTGCCTTTTACCTTTTAGTTGCTTATATTGTTCTACGGGAATTAAAACAGCTACCGCTTCATTTTTTTTACCATAACCCACAATATACTCCTGATCATTTTCTTTAACTTGTTTAATAATTTCTGAAAAATTAGCTTTAAACTCTCCAACTTGTACTTTTTTCATAAAATTAGCTACATAACGGACTGTGATGAATAGTATAGTTGTCAAGTTGTCAAGTTGTCAAGTTGTCAAGTTGTCAAGTAAATGAAAAATCTGTGGATTAAACCTCTTTCTCATATTAATTCGTTTATCGAATTAGTTATTTGAAATCAACCAAAGAACCATTTATGAAGACAATAAACAAAACCAACTTTATCTCACTCTTACTGATTATTTTCTCTAGCATCTCAAGTTTGCTAGAAGCGGAAGAATATAAAAGCCATCGCTCAATGATTGTTACGACCATACCAATGAAATATGAATTAGCTGTTAAAGTTATCCCAGTGATTAGGACTTTTATATCTCAAGATGGCCATATTGCCCATGTGAAAGGCGTTGATCAATTGGTCGTATCAGCAAGGTGATCTTACAATCATGGCGAATGCCAAGCAAATAAAAATACGAGACTACCCAAGTTACATTGACGATATGACCAAATTGATAAAACAATTAGATTCAAATGCATCCGTCAATCAAATGCAAGTTGTGTCAGGTAGATAAGCTTCAATGTATTTCAGCAAATGAATTAAGAATTAGAGCTTCTTGTTCAATGAAGCTTTAATTTTTATTTTCCAAAGCCTGTTGATCGACATAACGTGTAAATAGAACTAAAAGAAATGCTAATAAAGCAGGAGCGCCTTGAATATATAATATTGACAATTTTGTAGTCAATGCACCAAAAATTGCCGCGACTATTATGCAAGAGAGGAAAAAAATTTTTAACGAGTATGCTTGTTGTTTCGAAAACAAACTCCAAATCAAACCAGCCGCTAAAAAACCGTTGTATAAGCCTTGATTTGCAGCAAGTGATGCAGATTGCTCTGCGAACTCAGTTGTCAAATCAAATGTTTTTAGGCCTAAGGGTTTAGTCCAAAGAACATTTCCAAAACAAGAAAATAGATATGTTCTATTGCTACAGTGGCAACCATTATATTCGGAAATGTTTTCATTTATTTACCTCGAAAATTCCAGCAAATTTACTTTGTGTTAAAGTGGTCAGAATGTTAATTAGATGTTATTCATGTACGCTTGCGTATTACAATTTGATAGAGCATTATACCTTAATCTCAAAAATTAGAACAATATATGGTTTAGTCAGGGGCCGTCTAATGAAACAATCCATCGTACATATTTAATTAGTTGTAAAAGACTATGATGAAGCAATTGATTTTTATGTTAAAAAATTAGAATTTGAATTAATTGAAGATACTTATCATCCCGAACAAGTTAAACGTTGGGTAGTTATTGCACCTCCAGGATCTAGAGGAGTAACTTTGTTGTTGGCACGAGCTACAAAAGTTGAGCAACATTTTTTTGTTGATAATCAAACTGGTGGTCGAGTTTTTCTTTTTCTCAACACCGATGATTTTTGGAGAGACTATAATCGAATGGTGACTGAAGGTATAAATTTTGTTAGAGAACTCAAAAAACAGGATTACGGAATGGTTGCCGTATTTGAAGATCTCTATGGAAATCGTTGGTACCTGTTAGAGCTCAATGAAAGCCATTCGATTTTATTGAGGTCAAGTTGAATAAACTTAATGATATTATATTTCTATACACCCATGGCGCAGGTGCAGGTATAAAAAGTGAATTTATGAGCAATATGGTTCACGACTTAAACTCATTTGGCTTAAATACAATACCGTTCAATTTTCCTTATATGAAAATAATGGAAGAAACTGGTAAAAGAAGACCGCCAGACAGAATGCCAAAATTGATTGACTCATTTAAGCAGCAAATTAGATATTATCAGTCGGAATATCCAGATAAAAAAATTGTAATAGGAGGCAAGTCTATGGGTGGGCGTGTTGCTTCTTTAGTGACTGCAGAGTTAGAAAAAGAGAGTAATTATAATGTTAGTGCGTGTATCTGTTTAGGTTTTCCGTTCCACCCCCCTAAAAAACTAGATAAATATCGTGGTGAACATTTGGCAGGCTTAACAACCCCTACTTTAATATTACAAGGTGAGCGAGATACCTTTGGTACACAGGCTGAAATAGAGAATTATCAGTTATCAAATACTGTGCAAGTTAACTATATCCCTGATGGCGATCACTCTTTTAAACCTAGAGCTCGTTCAGGTTACACGCTAGAAGATAATCTTCATGTTAGTGTGAAGAGCATAGTTGATTTTGTTGTGTCTCTGAGTGCTTAATTCAATCGTTAAATAACATTGCTAAACTAGCAACCCGAAAGTAAAATATAACTTTACCGATCCAATTAAGACATATCCCATGAAAACCAGTCAATACCTAATCGCCTCGCTTAGAGAAGACCCAAGTGATGCAGAACTAGTAAGCCATAAATTAATGTTGCGTTCTGGCATGATTCGAATGCAAGCATCGGGTTTATACACATGGCTGCCGACCGGTTTAAAAGTGTTAAGAAAGGTCGAAAATATCATTCGCGAAGAAATGGATGCTGTTGGTGCAGGCGAAATTTTAATGCCTATGGTACAAGCAGCAGAGCTTTGGCAAGAGTCTGGAAGATGGCAGGAATATGGCGCTGAGCTATTACGTTTAAAAGACCGACATGGCCGGGAATTTTGTTTAGGTCCAACCCATGAAGAAGTAGTTACTTCGCTTATTCGTGATGAAATTCGTAGTTATAAACAGTTACCCGCTGTTTATTATCAAATACAAGGTAAATTTAGGGATGAAAGACGGCCTCGTTTTGGCGTAATGCGAGCCCGTGAATTTTTAATGAAAGATGCTTATTCATTCCATGTCAATGATGAGTGTTTGAATAATACCTACCAAATGATGCATAAAGCTTATTGTAAAATTTTTGACCGTTTAGGATTAGATTACAGGTCTGTCATTGCTGACACCGGCTCTATTGGCGGTGAGCATTCACATGAATTTCATGTGTTGGCTGATTCTGGTGAAGATGCTATAGCTTTTAGTACAGAAAGTGAATACGCGGCAAATGTTGAAAAAGCGACTGCATTGGCTCCAGATTTAAGTCTAAGAGCTACAGCAAAAGAGAGTCTACAAGCTGTCGAAACACCGAATGTGAAATCGATTGATGATGTATGTGGTTTACTTAATTGTAATGCGAGCAAAGTCATTAAAACGCTTATTGTTAAAGGTGTAGAAGAAAATACTTTAATTGCAGTTTGTTTAAGGGGAGATCATGAACTAAACGAGCTAAAACTAGAAAAACATTCGCTAATTGCATCACCTTTAACTATGGCAAGCGAGGAAAATATTAATAATTCAATTGGTGCGGAAGTTGGTTCAATCGGACCAACCAGTTTAAGCTTAACCATTATTGCTGATCCAGAAGCAGCCATGTTGAGTGATTTTGTCTGTGGAGCAAATGAAACAGGTAAACACTTAACAGGTGCAAACTGGGATCGTGACGCAACTTATAATGAAGTTTTTGACTGCCGTAATATTGTAGAAGGCGATACGAGTCCTGATGGAAAAGGAACGTTAATAATAAAACGCGGTATTGAAGTGGGGCATATTTTTCAATTGGGTGATAAATACGCAAAAGCAATGAAAGCCAATGTATTGGGTGACAATGGCAAAGCTCAAACTTTAACCATGGGTTGTTATGGGATTGGCGTTTCTAGAATTGTTGCGGCAGCTATAGAGCAAAACCATGATGACTACGGTGTTGTTTGGCCTAAAAATATCGCACCGTTTCAAGTAGCAATTGTTCCTATGAATATGAAAAAATCTGAACGAGTCAAAGTGCTTGCAGAATCAATTTACCAACAACTAAAAGACGATAATATTGAAGTCATATTTGATGATAGAAAAGAGCGTCCTGGCGTCATGTTCGCGGATATGGAATTAATGGGAATTCCCCATCGTATCGTCATTAGTGAACGTGGGATTGATGCGGGAACAATTGAATACAAGCATCGTCGAGATAATAATAAGGAAGATCTTTCAATAGAGACTATAATTGAAACTCTAAAAAGCAAATTAACCTAACTATTACTTTGAATATCCACTTGAAACTCAAGAGAGCCAATAATATCATTAAAAGGTTTTTACTCAGTGTTGTTTTTGTTTCTATATTTAATGCTGAGTTGGCCTTTACGGAATTAAATAAAACAAATGAGATTGTTAGTAAAAATAGTACTAAGCAAGCACATCTCGACGCAGACTTTAAACAAAAATTAATTCAAACCATCAAGCGAGCGGATGAATCATTTTATGATGAATTTGATGCAAAAGTATGGCTATTTGAACAAGCTAAAAGGCTTGAAAAAGTAGCGCCCCATATTCCGGAAAATGAGCGCTGGGAAATATTAAGGTTAGTGCATAAGGAATCTAAAAAATTCGATTTGGAACCAATGCTGGTTCTTGCACTAATCAATGTAGAAAGTGCCTTTGATCAATACGCTATTTCTAGCGCAGGCGCATTAGGTTTAATGCAAATAATGCCTTTCTGGAAAAAAGAAATCGGCCATCCAGATGACAATTTAAATGATATTCATACCAATATAAAATATGGTTGTGCCATTCTTAGTTTGTACTTAAAAAAAGAAAAGCAAGATACTACCATGGCGTTAGGTCGATATAATGGGAGTCGAGGACAATACTGGTATCCGCAGCGCATTTATAAAGCAATGAGGAAAGTTTGGCGTCGCTAATATCATCAACCGAGCGACGCTCAAACCAACGAACCGTCAAAGTTTGTTACAATGCTATTGAACAGCCTAAATCTGCTTTGGTACTCACTGGTGGTGGCGCTCGAGCAGCCTATCAAGTAGGTGTCCTTAAAGCCGTTTCTAAACTAATATACAAGCCACATTGTGGAAACCCATTTCCAATTATTACAGGAACATCTGCCGGAGCAATCAACGCGACGGTTCTTGCAAGTTATGCTCA
>Ga0307492_10000268_pt1 | contig 22475 bp, 27 predicted proteins | sample SI3LmetaG_FD_202365 | JGI IMG/M metagenome (GOLD analysis project Ga0307492, IMG submission 202365) | Sea-ice brine microbial communities from Beaufort Sea near Barrow, Alaska, United States - SI3L | ecosystem: Environmental > Aquatic > Marine > Coastal | place: USA: Alaska | collected 2017-05-06 | reverse complement strand
GGGTTCAGTGATGTAATATCGAAAGTATCCACCGATTTTTTCAAATTCAGTTCAGATAACATGGATTTCTATGTAGCATTTGATTTGCATAAGGGAGTGGATGAGTTAATGTTCACCTGGGTTAATAGTTCGTTGTTGTTTGATGGTGGGCTGTGTAACACTCAATTCATAAATGCGTTTAGTGACATCGTGATTGACTCACTGAAGAGTCAAGCTAAAAAACAGAAATGTGTATTGACTAAGAATGATGTTCGCCAGAACCTGATTGTATTTGGTGTACTTAAACTAGCCAACCCAGAATACGACGCCCAAAGTAAAAACAGATTGACTGGACCAAATCTACGAAAAAATATACAAGATGTGTTGACGTCACAATGGAAGCAATTTTCCAAACAAAAGACCGAGTGGTTAGATGTTGTATTGACTAGAGCTGCTGCACGCCACCACTCTAAGGCAAATGATGAAGCTATTAAGAGTTTGTCAAAGAATCTCAAAAAGAAAGTTCCTGGGTTGACTGATGCTACAAGTAAGCATCGGGGCGATTGCAGTATAATTATCACAGAGGGATTATCGGCATCATCTGGAATAATTGAAGTTCGTAATCCGGAACGAGTAGGATCGTTTCCATTGACTGGAAAGATTAACAACGTATACGGTATTGGGCCAGCTGAACTACTAAAGATGGGAAAGATCACCAACTTATTATTGAGCATCGGGTTGATCCCAGGTAAGAAAGCAATCAGACATGAGTTGAGATTCGGCAAGATCATAATAATGACAGATTCTGATCCAGATGGAGCTGATATCTGCGATCTGTTGATCAATCTATTCTTCCAATTCTGGCCAGAGTTGTTTGATCCATTAAAAACACCAATCATATATAGGCTAGTAGCTCCGAATGTTGTGCTAAGTAAAGGTAGTAAACGAATACATTTTGTGAACAGAGCAGAATATGAAAAAAGTAAACATAAATACACATCATATACTGCTGAATACATGAAAGGTTTGGGAAGTATGTCCAAATTAGATTTCCAAATGGTATTAGAAAATAGCGAATGTTTAATCCCCTTCATCGATGATGGATTGATAGGGTCCACTCTGAAATTGTTATTTGGGGATGATATTGAAGCACGAAAAGAATGGTTAACAAACTGAGATAATATAATATGAAATTGAATGAGATTAATAAAACCGAAGAAGATCCTGAGGTAGAAAAAACAGAATCCAAAGGTGGTACGTTCATTGCGATACGTCCATCGACGGAGTCCGTTAAGCGCATCACCAAATTCATGAAAACCAATAAAATTCCATCAAAGAATAAGGACCTACATTGCACTCTCGTGTATAGTGGAGTGCATCTACCGACTTTTCACGATATTGATGATAAGAAGATTGTACCTGGGGCACCAGCAACGATTGCTAAGTTCGAAATGTGGAATTCACACAACACTGAAGATTCAAAAAATGTGTTGGTTGCTATATTGAAGTGTGATTGGGCCAATAATCGCAATAAAGAAATAATGAGTACCACTGAAGCTACAACAGATTATCCCAATTACAAGGCTCACATGACTATATCGTATGATGTGCCAGATGACTTCGATGTGAAATCATTAGAGTGGGTAGATGGTGATATCGTTTTTGATATTGAATATGTAGAACCTTTAGATCCAACTGACTGAGAGTATGTAGAATGATGAAATCGTCTGACTATATTGAATCATTACGAAAAGAGTTCGCTCTATATGTTATTACCAATAGAGCAATTCCGGCAATAACTGATGGAATTAAGCCAGCTGCTAGACGTGTATTGTGGACTGCTAGGGATGGAAAGAAGCACAAATCTGCATCTCTAGCTGGTGCAACTCTACCACTCCACCCCCACAGTCCACCAGAAGGAACGATCAATACACTAGCTGCTCCATATGGTAACAATTATCCATTACTTAAAGGATATGGAGCTTTTGGCACTTGTGTTAATAATACAGCATATGCTGCGTCAAGATATACGAGTGTGGAAGTATCTGAATTTGCTAAACAGATTTTATTTAAAGACATTGAACTTGTGCCAATGATGGAGAACTATGATTCAACATTGATGGAACCTGTGCACTTTCTCCCAATCGTCCCAATTGTATTACTCAACCCCGCAGATGGAATTGCAGTTGGTTTTTCGACAACGATAGCTCCAAGGAAGTTGCAGGATGTAGTTGATCGACAGCTGGACTATTTGAAAGGGAAAAAGGTAACGCCCACAACTCCCACTTTCTTACCCACCAATGATGTAGCTACTCACCGAGATTCTAAGTGGGTGTTCAAGGGTGAAGTTGTTAGAAAGAATGCAAGTAATGTAACAATAACTCGAATTCCGTTTGGTACCTCGCATGCAAAAATCCTACAAAATGATAACAGCAAACTGAATAAATTATTGGATGTTGATGCTATCTCAGATTATGAAGACCGCAGTAGAGACTCAATTTCAATCGATGTTCAGTTTAAAAGGGGGGAAGCTGGAAAACTTAGTGACGATCAGCTGCTCACCAAATTGGGATTGGTCGTCAATGTATCAGAAAACTTAAATGTATTGGACTTCACCCACAAAACTGTGATGGGAACCAATGACGTTGAGATCATTACAACATTCACAGAGTGGAGGTTGGGTTGGTATGTGGCTAGATATGAGCGACTTAAATCCATTATTGAAGATGACATCCAGAAAGAAGTTGATATCATAACGGCGATAGATCAACAAGCTGGGTTGGTTGCTACTAAGAAGCAAACTAAAAAGGACTTTGATTCCTGGTTGCAAGATATTGGCATCGTGAATGTATCATATATATCAGGACTACCAACCTACAGATACACACTAGATGAACGTGCAAAGGTTGAAAAGAGCTTAACAACCAATCGGGAAATATTATCCGAATATGTAACCATATTGGGGTCTGAAGATATTCGACGGGCGATTTACATTAATGAACTTAAAGACATCAAAAAACAATTCACAGGAGCAGTAAAATGAAACACTTAGGTAATGATGCAGTACAGTTAGATCATGTTGAAACTTTTACGAATGAGTTAATTAATGTCCGGGATTCATTTCATGTATCCCTGGAAGAGAATAGTCAGCTGGTGGAGAACTTAATGGAAGAGCACCGTTCAGCTACAAACAAGTCCATGATGTTTGACATCGCTACTCTAGTTGTACTCTGTAGTGGCATAGTCATTGCCAATATGGATAAGATATTGGCAATGTTTTAGTTGACAATACTCGCCGAATAAGGGTATAATATGTTTTAATACCAATCACAGCACCAATATGACGCGAGATGACCTAATATCGATGATTCAAATGACTCCTATTTGCAATGTAAATAGGAGTCATCACTTTGACTATTTTTTAGTATCAATAAATTTGACCACACTCAATGTGGTTGTCACGGACAGTTTTGGCGAAGTTGTGATATCTATAAATATAGAGGAACCAATCATTTTAGCGTATATTGAATCCACCAACTCAATACAGACAGGAATTCACAATTACTTAGTGAATTGCAAGCTAATCAGATTTCATGATTTGGTATTGATACGAGACTGAGAGTATGTACAAACACAATTTGACAGTCCAACTAGCTGGTGACATAATTGAGAAGTATGGGGATAACCCTGGTCCAATATTCACACCCGAGGTGACACCATACCAGGCTGTAAAGGGTTTATATCCCGATTTTGACATACTGGATTTTTCAACCCAATTGAACATAACGATCGGTATAATGGATTACATGATTGATTGCTCTATGCCAGATTATACGTCACCATTTCGCACGGTGATTCACGATTATTGGTTCTGTAAAATATCAAATTATGAGGATGATACCATCAGTGGTATGATTGTAGACTCATCCACCACAGAAGTTGTACACATAGCTAATGTAACAGATTTAGTCGATAGTGGTATGATGGCAGATATTCACGACGTTCACAGATTGAAGAGATGGTTGGTTGCAAAAGAAATACTAAAATCTACACACTCATTGCTAAGTATTCAGGCATGATACCGAATACTTAGCAACCTGGCTACCCCAACATTGAACTGAAGTCATCAAAATCGCCGTCAGATATATCAGAATTAATTGCACCAACCAGATAAGCATCCAGTTGAACTTCCATTCCAGCATTCTGAACTGATCTGCTATTCAACCAATGATCCATCCAATTTAATGGATTGCGTGTAGGAGGGAATACAGCATCTAACCCAACTGCTCGCATCCGTTTATTGGTGATGTGGTCTATGTATAGGTGCAGCACTGCAGCATTCAATCCGATCATAGATCCTTCAGTAAACAGATAATCTGCCCACATTTTCTCTTGGGATGCTGCGTCTCTAAACATCTGCACAGCCACTGGGGCACATTTAACAGCTATTGCAGCCCACTCTGGACCTTCTGAACCATTCCTCACATACTTCAATATATTTTGAGTCAACCCAAGATGTTGGGTTTCATCTCGAGATATCAAACTCATTATTTTTGACGTACCCTCCATCGTCTTATTCTCACCAAAGGCAAAGTTGCATGCAAAGGATACATAAAACCTCAACCCCTCCAGAATATTCACACACATTAGTGCAAGATATAACTTCTCTTTGAGTAAGTTCATATCCACACTATTTGGATCTACAAGATACTGGTGTTGGTAATCAATAAAATCATCATAATAGTAACCAATGCTTGCAGCCCTGCTCATAATTTCCGGGACGTCAAGTATATGATCCGTCACATCAGCTGGATCAGGAAAGAGATTCCGGATAATGTGTGTGTATGATCGGCTATGGATTTTTTCAAAGAATCCCCAAGTAATTATTGCCGCTTCTAGTTCAGGGAGTGTGGTTGCTGGTAAGAATGCATGTAATACGCCCCTGGATTGAATTGAATCTAATAGGATTTGATATTTCAAATTAGATACAAATATAAACCGTTCACCTTCGGTCAACCGCTTAAATTCACCATTGTCCTGGAGTAATGATATTTCTTCTGGTCTCCAGAAAAAACCCATCATTTTGTTGTCAGCTTTTTCAAAAGCTGGAAGTCGTGGGTTCGCATACTCTTGAATATTCATGCCTGTTCCATAAAACATAGGCTCGTCTGCAAACGTTAGCTGGTCTGTATAAAATACTGATTTTTTCATATGTTAGTTCCAATAATTAAAACCCCACTCAAGATAATCTCAAGTGGGGGACGTTTTTACTAAATTGAACAGGCTCCACCTTCACAATCCGATCCCATGTCCAATTCATCTTGTTTGCTATTATCATCACCAACCGAAGGTAGATCAACCTTCCCATCATCTGAATTCAAATAGTAGAATGTCTTCATTCCCATTTTATGGCCGTATATGATATTTCGCATCACATCCTTTACAGGAAGTTCGCCATTTGGATATCTTGATGCAACGTAATATTCATTGACTGACATACCTTGATCAAAATATTTCTGGATCACTGCAGATATGTTAATGTATCCGGTGTTGGTGTACTTCTCATCCCATGCAAACACATAATAGTCTTTCAACCTTCTGTATTCTGGAAGTACCATTTTAAGGATACCTTTTTTGGACTTTTTGTGAATCACTGCAGCGCGTGGTGCCTCAATGCCATTAGTTTCATTGGATGTGACACTAGAACTTTCAGATGGCATTTGGCAGGATAAAGTGCTGTTGCGAATTCCAAACTCAAGTACATCACGTCTCAATTTTTCCCAATCGAGAGATAGTGGACGATCACACACTTCATCCACACTCTTGGAGTATGTATCTATGGGTAAGATTCCCTGACCATACTTAGTTTCCAAGTATAGGGGGCAAGGTCCATGTTCTTTAGCTAATTCAATTGATGTTTCAATCAAATGATACTGGAATAGTTCAGTAACTTCATCCATCAATCGCACAGAATCTGCATCACCAAAGAACATTTTGTTTTTTGCAATAAAGTGTGCCATACCAATGTAACCCACACCAAGCGATCGTCGATTCAGTGTTGCAGTCTTTGCTGGGACTATTGGATATTCCTGTAGATCGATAACCGAATCCAATGCTCTAACTGCCAGGTCACACCGCTTTTTCATTTGAGCGTGCATGTTATTGACGTCAATATTTCCCAAGTTAATGGCAGACAGGATGCACAACGCAACTTCCGATTCTGGATCATCATATGTTTGGGATGGTTCGGTTGGTAATGTAATTTCACAACACAGATTTGATTGCCTGATTGGAACTGTGAAGCTTGAGTGAGAATTACAATGATCGATATTCATTAGATACAATCGACCTGTCTCAATGCGTTCTCGGATCATATCAACAAACAATGTGCGTGCATTTATTTTAATAGAACTCAATGTTGGATCTTGCTCAGCTGCTACATACAATGCTTCGAATTGATCATCACCAAAGTGCTCGTATACTTCTGGGACTTCGTGAGGAGAAAAAAGTGTGATATCAGCTCCAGATATGACACGCTGGAAAAACAATTTATTGACTTGGATGTTATAGTCCATATTTCGGACTCTATTCTCGTCTGTACCTTTGTTGTTCTTCAGTACAATAATATCTTCTATCTCTTTATGCCAGAATGGAAAGTACACTGTAGCGCTACCTCCACGCACTCCACCTTGGGTGCATGACCGGACACTAGTCTCGAAGCACTTCAAGAAAGGAATCACTCCAGTGTGGACTACTTCACCCCCACGAACTTTGGATCCAATTGCACGAATTCGTCCAGCATTGATTCCAATCCCAGCACGTTGAGATGTATATTTTTTAACATAACTATCGGCTTGTATTATGCTATCTATGGTATCATCGACATCAATTAATACACACGATGAATATTGTCGCAATGGAGTTCGAACACCACACAATATGGGTGTTGGTAGATTGATATTAAATTGACTGATTTCATCATAATACCCAACCACATACATCATGCGTGTATGATCAGGATAGCTAGAGAATAGTGTCATTGCAATACACATATACATATACTGTGGGGTTTCATAAATTTCCCCAGATTGTCTATCTTGAATCAGGTACTTATCGATACATTGCTGTATCCCCGCAGACTTAAAAAGATCATCACGATCGTGATCGATGTGGCTATCCAGATGATCAATTTCATCAGATGTGTAATTCTCTACCAATGCACTGTCGTAAACGGAGATACTTACGTTCTTCCGGATTACGTCACCCAATGGTGGAGTCACGTAACCATCAAACACTTCCTTACGTAGGTTGTAATTGGTCAATCTTGCTGCAACGATTTCATAATTTGGTGTATCGACAGAAATCAAATCAACAGCCGATCTAATTAGAATGGCATGAATATCGGTTGTCTTAATTTCGGGGTTAAACTGTAGGGATGCGTTCAATTCAATATCAGACACAGACACACCAGATAGTCCTTTAGTAGACTCTTCTAATATGAAGTGGATCTTATTGTAATCCAATGGGGTCAATTCCCCATCTCTTTTGGTAACATTAATGTTGGGCATTCAATCAAAATCCTGTAGGTTGAAGTCGACTTGATCATACTCAAACCGAACTGAGTGGTGCAACATGGTATGTTGCTTTTTGTCACATTTGAGGTTATTTATGAGTCATTTGTACATGTTAGTGTCGCCACAATAAATGGGCTGTCATGGTGTAATAGGGTTAAATCTTAACAAATCGTAATATATCCATGGTGAGGTGTCACATCCATAAATACTTAATTACACGAGAATAATATCATATGAGTCTTTTGTCGGATACATATAAGTCATTGGGTACAAATTCAGTCATACATTCAGATGTGACCGCATATACTGTGGTCACTAATGGTGTGGAAACACTGAATGTGCTTAAAAGTGGTGGAGTGTGGGTTACAACACTGGATGAAGGTGCTGACCCAATTCACACAATATCCAAACTCGATTCGTTTGTATGTGGACATTCATACAAAGACCCTGCTTTCGAGCTTACAATTGGTGGGGTTACTGAACACAGTACATTGATCCTTCTCAAGCACACAGCATTCTTTTGTGAACTAGACATTTCAATGGTTGGTGATACCATCACACTGTCTCACAACTTGCTTGGCAGTATGTTAGTTGAAGAGCCAAATAGTAGTTTAATGTATCACAAATTGTTTCCAGATGTGACAACATTGAGAGATTTGGAAAATATAGGGTACACGTTCAAAATGGGTGCCGGATTAGCTATTTCCAAACAACACTATGCAACATCCCACCGTGGGTCAAAGTCAGCCAGCCGCAGATCGTTGCAGACTATAATTATTATGAAAGATGGAAATATGTTTAGAAAAATGCCAAAAGCTAAATGGGTTCAATTGGTTGATCCTTCCGATAAGGATTCAATCACGTATGGTGTCCGATTTATGAAACAACTTTTAAAAGATCACACAGATAAGTTACAATCTCGTTGGGATAAATTAAAAACCGACCGATCGTGACACCACCAGGGACCTCCAGTTTGCTAATGATAAATACTTAGCATCTCACCAATGAGATTAACCATGAATGTATCAATCATTCATACTCCCAACACAAGAAGCAGTACAGTTCGAGGTTACACCAAATGAAGCATAAGCCCAGATTTCAACCACAGACAGATACAACCAAAGTTATTCAATATCTAACTCGTGAATTTCAACGTAAGACTATCCATCTAGGAAAGAGTATGCCGGTATCGGGTACAGCACTATATGCATTGCAGGTTGATTTTTGTCATCTGATTAATGATATTGTGTCAGGATATGAATATCAAACAAGCAAAAATGTAACTATTGCTAGCGATTTTATTGATAGCATCAGTTCACACGCGGTTAATGCTTAATGCGCAGATTGACCAACTAAAGACTTAATCTAATGAACACATTAGAATTGTTCGAAAAGATGCACAACAGGACTTCTGTTGTCCCATTACTGGACTCGCAGATCGATGTGATACAGAATTCGTGTGCATCGTTTCTTACACAATCTAATGGGTGTCCTTTATATAAGGTATTACCTCAAAATCAAACCTTCGTAAAAGTTAAAGCTCGCAAGAGAACAAAATCCACAACCTTTTCCGAAAGCTTTGATGTTGCATTAGATACAATCCCCAACCTACGACAACGAGCTATATATGCACATGGGTGTGCACCTTCCGACCCGAAAGGTCACACGTATTATATTTTTTTGGAAGATGGATTCAAGTTTGTATATAATCCCACCATAAACGATTCTAATATACTCGAATTAGTATATGATAGAGTAAACGAACAAGAGACTTTCGAAATGTTACTTCAGTGCAATTATGTTAGTGGAGACTTGATTGAAGGTCTCAACTCAGGTGCTGAAATATTAATTCACAACTCTCCTAGATATTATGCTATCCATACATCCGTATATCCAGAATACGCCAACTTGTTGAAGGTTTTAAATAAATGAATTATATTATGCACTGCTTTATGCCAGGTCACACGATAAACTCAATTTTACGATATCACAATTCAGCTATAATGGATGCCAATGAGTTAGCTCAGGTCACATCAGAGTTTATTGTGTTAAATGGATTAGTTGTTCCCAAAGCTGGTGAAGCTTTTAAAATACCAACCTTACCTAAATACGAAAAGGATTTATAATATGTCAGATCAGAAACAAGTGCTATATCAGAAAAATATCAAAACAAATACCGTATATGCATTCAGAGTAGTTACGGGTGAAGAAGTTATCGCTCGAGTGCTTAAAAATGCTGATGGGATGCTTATGCTATCATCACCACGTGTGCTTGTAGCTCAACTCCGAAACAAGGCCGATGGCACTCCCGTGTTTGCCGCTCAAATTCTGAATTGGGTCAATGCCGCTCCAGATGCTGATGTTCCAGTTTTTTATGATAGCATAATCTCATATGCTGTTGCGGAATCAGATATGGAAAAAGAGTACATAAGGTTCACATCTGGAATTCAATTGGTATAAATTATGTCAGTCACAACCTTTCAATGCGACACATGCAAACGTGAAACAGATCTTTTACAACAACCGAATAGTCTTGTAACTGTCGGACGGTGCACAATCACCCAGGGTTGTAGAGGTTCGTTGTACCCAACGGGCGAAAGGTTGACTGGCAGTTCTACATCTTCGACAGACATCGAGGATGGATTAATCGATTTCATTCCCAGAATAACGAAATACGACCATACACAATCAATATCCAACTCGGTGTGGATCATACAACACAACTTGGATGCAAGTCCCGCAGCTATAGTACATATGGATATTGAGGATGGGTTGACTACATATGTTGATCCAGACGATTATGTAGTCAATTTTGTCGACAACAACAATACTAGAATTGAATTTGCGAATAAAATAACAGGGGTAGCACAATTGCTGCCACGCTCTGGAACTAAAACAACCGTAAAAACTTTACCAAGTGATACAATCACCACACAATTGACGGGGAACTCAATACTAACCATCGGAAGGTTGTTTGGTGATGTCAATCCTGATGTGATTAATTCCACCATCAGTTTTGCATCTCCAGCTACGGGAACTGTGCGTGACATTCCCATCACAATGAATGCACATAAAAGCGCTACTGGTATTGCATTATTCAATACACCTTGGCAAAGTGTGAATACAATAAGTTTGGGTGGAAATGTATATAAAGTATACAGTATAGACATCAATGTGGTATTGAATTTAAACTCAATCGAGTCTGGATCGCCATATGTTATTAACGCTCAAGATAGTGACATTATTTTGATACCGAATGCCCCATTCTCATCTAACATTGTGGATGCTAATACTGTCAACTATGTGATTTCACCATCCATGATCATTAGTGCTGCTGCATCAAACACAACCACCATCAATAGTGAGTTGTTTATTGACTCGTCAGAAGTCCTCAAGTATCACCCAAGTTTAAAGGTGACCACAACAATCTACAATTAAATAGGTTTAAGTATGGCAAAAAGCAGTATTGGTGGATTAAATACAGAAACTCTTATGATTGAACGGTTATTGGCATGCCCAGATTTAATGTCAATATGCGTGCCCATATCCAAACCATCTTACTTCGTCCCCGAATTACAGGGTGCAGTTGAATTTATACTAGAATATTATCAAAAATATAATGTAGTACCTGACATTGATTCTATTAATGCAGTAAATGGAACTAAGCTTAAAATTCCCGATGTGGTATTGACCGATCAACGGCAGTTTTTATTGGACCAATTTTCAGAATTCTGCAAGCAGGAAGCTGTAATTGAGGTTGTATTGGGATCGGCTGAGTTTATAGATAGTGGGGATTATGGGAGTATCCTCAAACAGCTAGAAGAAGCATTGCTGATATCAATAGATCGAGATCTTGGAACAAACCCATTTGAAGGTGTGGCTGAACGGATTGAATTAAGAAACGCAGAGAATTATCCATTACCTACAGGACTGGATTCATTGGATAGGACCATGAATGGTGGATTGCCAAGAACTGGTCTGGTTATGATATCCGGTGGATCAGGTAGTGGAAAATCTGTATTAATGACAAATATCGGATTGTCAACTTTTGAACAAGGCTTTAACGTACTTTATGTATCACTCGAGTTACAAGAAGATCTGGTCAGTGAACGAGTAGAGAAGATGATCACGGGGTTCAATAAAGCCGATTCATATAAACGTGTCAATGAGGTTGCTCAGAGAGTGGAGTCACACTTTGAGCGGGATCGTGGAAAGTTCACAATTAAATATATGGATAGTGGATCAAATGCAAATCACATAAAGGCATATTTGAAGGAATATGAAGCCCAGCACAAATGTGTTCCCGATCTACTAATTTGTGACTACTTAGACTTAATGAATCCCAATCAAATGACGTCAGGTCTATCTGGAAATGTTTTCGAGCGGGATAAGTTGGCTGCTACTGAACTGCGATCGATTGGCAACAACCCACACTATAATATGGCTATGCTGACAGCATCTCAACAAAACAGAAGTGCTGTTGATGAAACTGATCACAATCACAGCCACATTGCTGGTGGACTAAGTAAAATCAATACTGTAGACTATTATTTCTCAATTGTGAGAACTCAATCTATGGTAGCCGAAGGTCTCCTAGAATTGATATGTCTTAAAGCTCGATCATCTGATGCTGTTGGGAGTAGATCCAGGTACAACTTCGATGGAGACTTTTTGCGAATATCTGATATGTCAGGTGGACACCCACAACATACCACCCCAACGAATGCAATGAGAGAAAATCAACCAAGTGAACCAAAAACTCAAAATGAAGAGAGGTTTGGGGACCTTGCGGATTTGTTCGATGAGTTATAATATTAAGTTCAATTAAATTTTACCCAAAGAATATATGGAGAATACATGCTAGAGACAATTAAAATTCATGGCACTACACTGGTCACATCTGAACTGCCCGCAGTAATGCAGAGCATGGTTGCGTTGTTGGAACATGCAATCCAGAAAGAATCTGAGGCAAAAAAGGATCTAGGGACATTTGAAGCTGGACGACTTGAAATTACGCGAAGGTTGGTGACTGAACATCAGAAAATTCTGGATCAACCACAAGAAATCACAGAACCTGTAATTCAATCAATAGAAGGTGGTAATTGTGAAACTAGCTAACCCCATTGTGATATCATATGCAAAGACTGAGAATGATGTAACCACTCGAACAATTATTCCATATAACCTTCCAACACCCAACGTGGGTGCTTGGGATGTCACATCTTTGGATGATGATCAAATCGATAACTTGGCCGATGCATATGCCAAATATATCGAATATCGAAATGTTAAACTATCGACAATCATGAAGTTTGAGGATTGGATAGTTGCAACGGATACATTGGTCGATCTAGCCATTCTGAAATATAGATCCTTCAGTCCAGGTAAGATGACAATCACAGAAAAAAAGCCGCTTTAAAGCGGCTTTTTTTGTCCTGCCATAAATACCTCAAACCATAAGCGTTGTAGAGTAAACCTGACATAATGTAAGTTGGTGCATGGTTTACATAAATACTACACAACCTGAGGTAAACTCATGAAACTATACGAAATATTATCAGAAGATGCTGTTGCAGGATCTACATCAGCACATTCGATTGCGGGCGCCAGAGATTCGTTATTTGGTGGTCCAATCAAACCCACACAACTTAAACGGATGATTCCCCCAGGTGGGTCGGTTGTGGAATTAGACCTGAAAAAACGTAAAACTGTTGCAGGCATCCCAGTCATAAAGTTCAATCAAGAGAGATAATATGTTACGAGAATTGTTAGAATTTAACACCGACTATAACCCATCTGATGTCACAAGCAAAGTTGCTGCGATCCAAAAGCAGGTTACCCCAAAAGAAAACACCGTATCGTTTGGGTTGGAAGATAGCGATGGTGGGATTATTAAGGTATATGTAACATCAGACCAAGCTGAGGAATTTGAACGAGCTCTCAGTCGGCAGTTGGATTCATTACCTGACGATTCGACTACTGAAATTGCTGAATTGTTATACAACATGCGATCAGACTTTAATATCATAAACGTCGAATGGCCGAATATAGTCGAAGATGAGGAAGAAGTTGTGGATTCGGGTGAAGTTGGAATGGATGGCATTGGTGATGATAAGGGTCCAGATGGGATTGAAGATGATAAGGGTCCAGATGCGATTGAGGATATGGGTGAAATGCCAGCAGATAGTGGAACTCCAGATGTAGATACAAAGAGTGCATTTGATGCTGTACTTCAGGTAATGACAGCTGATGCTGAAGCTAAGCGACAAGAAGCTATCGCTAGAACGGCAGAGGCTAAAGCTAAAGAGGCAGAAGCTGCAGCATCAATGGCTGATAGAAAACTTCGAGCAGAAGAAGAAGTTGCTGACATGGAAGCATTCTACAAATCTAAAACAGAAGAGCAGAAAGAAGCTAAAAAGTTGGCTAAATTGGCTCAATACCGTCACGATACGAAACGTGATGATACCAGTGATGATTATGAACTGTCTACCAATCAACTCACTGATAAATTACCACCCAGTGCAGAACCAGAAGAGGGTATGGACGAATTGGAAGCTGGGATAGATGGAGATGATGATATGCAATCACCAACCCAAGATCTCGATGCTACTATTGATATGAGTGGCGTTGAAGAAGATGAAGAAGCTGAACAAGTAGATGGTCCACAAACAACAGATAGAATGTTCAAAGATTTAGAATCATCAGTTAAATACCTACAATCATTACAAACGCGCCGAGCACAGGAATAAATTTAATGTTTAACCGCATACATGAAGAGATTGATTTTTCAGCTGGACCAGCCCCCAAACCTCGCGAAGAGCGTTCGAATGCTGGGACTCACGCATTAGCAATGGCTACATTAGTTGATATTATGGGACTATCTCAAGATGGTGCCGATAAAGTCATGGATATGATTGCAAATATGGGCGAAGCCTCGAGTGTACAAAGATCACTCAAACTGTTGCCCTTAGCTGCTCACTCCAGGTTGAATCAAATACTGGATGCGGTCTCATCAAAAGATCCTGCAGTGGATGGGGATGATATGGATGATGATGAATTTGATAACATGGTAGATCAAGCTGATGGGTATGATGATAATGTGGACAATACTTCACCAGATGAAGATCCGGACGAATTAGATGGTGATGAGTACCAACCAGATGATATGGATGATGAATCTGAGTGGACGCCAGATGAGGACCGATCTGATACTGAAGATTATATGGATAATCAAAATGATGTCGACCCGGTTGCCGATCCAGATGATTATGAAATGTCTGCTCGAAAAACTCCTGGAGCAACAGACATGCCTCCTGTAAAAGAATCATTCATAAAGTTTTTAATGAATGAGCAAGATGATATTAACTCATCTTTGATATCAGCTCTATCTTCTGATGATGACGATTCACTAGATGCGAACGATAAGGCCAAAATCGACCAACTCACAAAATCTGGCAATGAAGCTGGTGCCCAACGTATTAGAGATGCGGCCAAAAAGAAGAATAAATCAACTCCAATAGCTCCAAGTCAAAAGACAGTGGGTCAGCGAAATGTTGACCAAGCGAAAAATCAATTGGCAACTGCAATAGAAAGGCGTGCTGCTGAAAAGAAGGCTGGTCGATAATAATGTCAAGTTTAATTTCAGAACTACAAAAAAACACTGAAGGTTATGACATCGATATTATCTCCGAAAGTGAGTATCATGAATTGGATGAAGGAGCCAAGAGAGCATTCCGTCGGGTTGGAACTACTATAACTCAATATTATCGCTGCACATCAGGAAAAAAGAAAGGTAAACTGTCCGCAAGCCCACAGAGTTGTGGTCAACGAGCTGATCCAGCTAAAGTTAGGCATGGACGAGTGGTTGCACGAACGAAAGGTGCTATTAGAGTGCGGAAGACTGGTGTTAAGAAGAAAACCCAAATATCCAAACGAGTTACAAAGCTCAATACAAACTTATCAAAAAGTACAACTCCCTCAACAACAATCAAACCGATGGTAACATCAGGGATGACGTTTGTGAAATACCTAAATGATATCACACTGAATGAGCAAGAATAGGTTTAACCACCTCACCCCACCAACAACTGTCGACCTATCCACCGTGTCAGTTAGAGGGCAACGGTGGTATGTTACCCCAGAAGGGATTCGGTATCCATCTGTAACTACAGTATTATCATCTGAACCCAAATCCGCGATCATTGCGTGGAAAGAATCTATGGGCGCTGTCAAGGCTGATAAAGAAACCAAACGTTGTGCTGATAGAGGAACTGCTGTTCATGACATGCTCGAAAAGTATGTCAATAATGACCCCGACTATATCAATGGTCACACAACACAAAATGTCAAACTATTCAACCGTACTAAATTGGCGTTGAAGAAAGTCGATAATGTCAGAATTCAAGAAGTTGCTCTATATAGCAACATGCTCAAGCTTGCCGGAAGGGTAGACTGTGTGGCTGAACATAATGGCATACTATCGATAATAGATTTTAAAACGTCTACCAAATTTAAACCACTGGAGCTTGTTGGTGACTATATGTTACAGTGCACAGCGTATGCAATAATGTACAATGAGATGTTTGGTACAGCAATAGATAATATAGTGATAATCATTGGGGTCGAAAAAGAGATTGTGCCAACTGTCTACACAGACAAGATAGACGCACACATTGAGCCCCTACTCAAACGCATATCCAAGTTTCATAATGGAGTGAAATAATGCAGTACAATACAGTCTCACAGTTGGAACAACGTTTTTTGCGTGGCACATTGTCAGATCAACTACCCCTATCGTTTACGGTTGGTGATGATGTGTATCAATATAAAATGTCTACCCCAACGACCATATTAGAAATGATAACCGAATCAAAAAAGTATGTGATGGTGTACGAGTCTGATACATCATCGAACGCTTTAGCATTCGCTTGGGATGCTACTCCAAATCTGTCAATGGTTCCAATTGCTGTACGGTGTGTCGAACTTCCTGTCATTGTAGAAGGTACTGAGTTAGGTTATGAAGAGTCTGTTAGGATACACAGTATTGATGCTGGTAGACCCATTCATGCTAAGATAGATACTGGTGCTGATATGTGTTCGTTGCATGCCGAAAATATATCTATGTCCGACAATACAGTACGTTTTAGTATTAATGGCAGCCAGTATAGTATGGCCGTAGCTAGTACCATGCAAGTTAAACAAGCTGATAGTGATTCTGATGAATCGAGACCTATTGTTAAGTTCACCATGGATATAGCTGGAAAAACCATACAGGGTGTTGAATGTAATTTAAATGACAGAACTGGTATGACTCCACTATTGATAGGGAAGAATTTATTGCAGCGTGGAGACTTCACAATCCATACCAACGTATCAGAATCCATCGATTGGGCTGTGTACGAATCACCATTTGACAATGTCAATATAGTAAATCAGATCAAATCGAATGATGAAGATATTACAAAAATTGTGGAGTATATGTTATCATCTAATGTCACATTGCGAGATGTAATTCACCACATTAAGCAATCCACCATAAAAATGATGAATGAAAATATTAAATATTAATGAATAAGTCACCTTTCTTAATATATGAAAACTTCATCTCCCCATCACTATGTGAAAATATAGTAGATCAAACGGGATGGGTTATTGCAGAAAAAGCATCCCACACGACGGATGATGCTTTTTCTGATATTATCATCGATAAAATCAACGTCATCCTCCCACAGATTGAACAACAATTTGAGACCACCAACAAGCTAGTGGAGCCAGTGAACTTCGAGCGAATCCCATCTGGTGTTGGTTCTGATCCACAATGTGAAAGTTCGACATATGTGAAGACACAGTGGATCAAAACGAAACGGCGTGATTTTTGTGGAGTATTATTCCTCACAGATTATAACGATACAGCCCCCATTGATCCAGAGTTTGAATGTTATGGTGGAAAGTTGGAATTTCCTAATCACAAATTTGGATTCAACCCACGTCGGGGGACCCTTATCATATATCCCAGCGATCCAAGATTCATAAACTCTGTCAGCAATGTACAAGTTGGTACATTGCACCTAATGCGGATATGTATGGAATCCACCACCCCATATGTATATGATCCAAAGATGTTCCCCGGTAACTACACAACCTGGTTCAAATAGCACAACCATATCACATATATACCCTGTTGGGTCTTGTTGAACTCTCATCTCATTCAGAATACAATGCAGTTTCTAATAACCAACTGTAGAGAGTATCCAATATGTCCCACGAATATCAAGAACTGATAATGCCTTCTAGCCCCGAAGATCGTAAGAAACTCAAAGCTGGTATTAATGAAGTTGTGAACTGCCTCGCCCGAGTTAAGGGGGAGACAGAAGCAAAAAAGGAAATCGTCGAAGCTCTCAGTGAGGAGTTTGAAATTAGCAAGAAATTGATTTTAAAGGCGGCTACTACATTCTTCAAAGAAAATTATCAAGCGCAAGCAGCAGAAAATGAAGATTTTGAAACTTTCATCGAAACGCTGGTTGGTGATCAATCAGCCGCACCTGCAGCAACCACATCGGTCCAATAATGTCAAATCTAGAAATAGAACGCAGGTTTCTATTGATAGATGATAGCTGGACCAATGCTGAGATCCAATTAACTCAACGTATTATACAATCATACGTTGAGTTGAAGGATGGTAATTGTGAACGAATGAGAGTCACAGAAGGATTTGGATTCTCATCCGCTACACATACAGTCAAGCAGCGAATCAGTGATATCACTAGAACAGAGACTGAAACTGTAGTTCCTGTCATTGATGCGATTGGTTGGTTAGTAAATGCCCCCAATTCGATGATAGATAAGACTAGACACATGATCGAGCAATTGGATGATGGCATTGTGTGGGAAATAGATGTGTTCCATGGGTCCAACCATGGACTCGTCATAGCTGAGGTTGAACTTAAATCTGAAACACAAGAGTTCACTCTCCCCCCATGGATCGGACAGGATATAACTTCTGATTATAAATACACAAATCTACAATTAAGTCTAATGCCATATAAGCATTGGAATCCCTAACCCACTAACAGCAGGTACTCCCTTGAAAATAATGTCAGATCCAATTGGTATGCACCAACTAGCAATGGTAACAAAGTTGGCAAGGGGAGTCCCAGCTGATCATGGACGAATTTGTTTCGTTGTCAAACAATATGATAAGGTCAAGGCTGGACTTTATGTATATAATGCAAGGCAACCGGGATGGATTCAAGTAGCCGACGATAATAATATGGCCGTCACTAATCTGGTATCACTGGATTGTATTAACATATCATTAACTAAACAGAAGGGGTCATTGGGAAGTACATACAACAAGGTCACGTTAGCTGAACATTGCGAATATGCTAGACTGATCATAAGCGGACACGGGATGACCGAAGCAAAGGGGTGGGAAATTTGGAACGCTGATGTGGGTGGATCTCTTATTAAGGCTGACAGCGAGCGATTGGCTTGGAGGGACAACACAGTATACCATAGTGGCAATTTTGCTCCCGAAGACTTCCAGACTAAACAAGAAAGCATAGATGTTGGGAACAGGCACCAGTCATCCAGCAGTGAAGTGCTATTCGTCAATACCACTGACCGTGAAAAGTTAATATATCTACCATCAATATATGAGCGTGGTGACTATATTAAGGTATTTGATGATGAGCATTGTTTTGATGTAAATCCGTGTACTGTGGCTGGGTATAAAGGATGTAAAATAAATGGTGAACCCACTCCAGTGATATTGAACACTAAAGGGATCGTTGCGACATTTACATACCAAAATGACGCAAAAGGTTGGAGAATTGATTATACACAACAAATTTGAGACCGTGGTATGAGTTATATCAATGCAATACAGAAATCAAATAAGGTAATAGTGTGGGAACGAAGTGCTAGTGGGCGGAAGGCTGTAACCTATCCGGGAATATTCGAATACTATGTTCCCGACCCACACGGTGAAATAACTAGCATATTTGGGAATAAGGTATCTCTGTGCACATTTGATAGTTATTGGGAATTTAAAACTTCTCTCGATGATTATAAGGCTTACCCCGTACCACTCAGATATGAATCTGACATTGGTACCGAATACAAAGTATTATCAGAAAATTATTATGATGTAGACCCCCCGAAGTTGAACATAACTCTATACGATATCGAAGTCGATTATGATGAAACGATTGGATTCAGCAGTGTAGAAAATCCTTACGCACCAATTAATGCAATTGCGTTATATCATGAATGGTCTGGTAAGCAACTCGTATTAGCAGTACCACCACCTGGGTGGGATAGCAATGGAAATGATGAGCTGTATGCTATGGGTGAAGAAACTGGTACCGAGATTCGATTGTTTTCTACAGAATCTGAGTTGTTGTTGGTTTTTTTGGATGAAATTGAAGACTCCGATTGCATAAGTGGGTGGAATTCAGATTTTTTTGATACGCCATACATTTGTGCTAGAATTCAGAAATCATTGGGTGATGTCTTTTTTAAGAAAATGTCATTCCCTGAAGCTGCAGCACCAAAGTATAGGTTACAACAAGTGTTTGGAGTGGATCGCACGACTGTGGATTTGGGTGGAAGGATTAGTTATGACTATATGGAGTTGTTCAAGAAATTTGAAATGAATGGTCGACCATCATATAGTCTGGAAGCAATCTCAAATGAGGTTCTTCCTGATTTACCTAAACTGACATACACCGGATCTCTAGCCAAATTATATAAAAATGATTTCGTTTTCTTCATTAGATATAACATTCGTGATACTGAGGTATTGAGAGGGTTTGAAGAGAAACTGGGGTACATACAACTAGCTAGTGTTTTATATCACTCATCTTGTGGGTTACCAGCTAACATATTTGGAACGATCAAATTAGTAGACCTCGCTCTGATCAATCACTGCCACTACAATCTCGGAGTTGTTGTTCCCGATCACAATAAGTTAAAAATTGATGGTGGAGCTTTTGGGGCTATGGTGTTGCATCCACAAAAAGGATTGCATAGTTGGATTGGTAGCATAGACATCACATCCCTATATCCATCAAGTATCCGTATGAATAATATAAGCCCTGAAAAGTTGATAGGTCAAATGAGGGGATCTCTAACTGACGATGACAGAGGAAGGCATTCTGCGTGGGATATTATACATAGGAATTCATCGACCGAATCTGTCACAATGGACTATGATGATATTGACAAATATGGTGAAACTGAAACCCACACAGGAGCAGAGTGGAGGGAGATCTTGTTTGAACACAAATGGTCAATTTCTGGGTATGGTACAATTTTCGACCAGGCAACTCCTGGAATGTTTCCAACGGTGCTCCACACATGGTTCAAAGATAGAGATGTGTACAAGAAGAAAATGAATGGTGCTAAGAAATCAGCAGCTGCAATATTGGAGAAGTATAAGTAATGGAAATCCGTGGCGGTATAGAAATATCTGATGAAGATGCTGTCGAATATGATAGACTAATAGATGAAGCAGCTTATTATGATCGACTGCAGTATGTTAAGAAGATCCAACAGAATGCGGCATATGGTTGTCTAGGTAACTTTTGGTTTAGATTCTTCGATCTCAGGTTGAGTCAAAGCACCACAGGGACAGGACGTGCTATCCTGGAACATATGGGTGCTCAAACGGCATTGGTGTTGGATGGTAAATATGATATGCACTCTGAGTCCATCGTATATGGTGATTCGGTAGGAAAAGATTCTATCATTCAATTGGAAGATAGAAGAAAAGTTCCAATTGAGGATATATTTACTAATATCGATAACACCATCGAATCAAAAGAGTACTGCCATCCAACGGATATCTCAGTACTCACATACGATGAACATTCAAAAGAACTATGTTACAGACGAGTACTGTATGTAATGAGACATCAGGTCAGTAAACCTGTGTACACCGTGTCATTCAGTGACAATACCAGTATTATCGTAACTGAAGATCATTCACTGATTGAATATACCAAACATGGGATGATTGAGGTGAGACCTACAGATATTGAAATCGGTAATACGATGTTCTTATCTTCCACATCCAATATTATAACCGCCACATCCGTTACATTAACTGAATATTCGGATCCTGTATATGACATTTCAGTTGAAGGCACTCACACATTCTTTGCAAACGGTGTGTTAGTACACAATACCGACAGTATATATTTCAAGACACATGCTGGTGAAACGGGCAATGCATCAACATATGACCAGGTCATCGACGAAGCTGTACTCATTGCTGATGAGATTGGTAAGATTGCTGATAAATCCTTTGATAAATTTTGTAAAGATGCTTTTTGCATTCAACCCGAATATGATGGGATTATCGCATGTGATAGAGAAGTAGTAGCAAAGCGTGGGATTTTTGTAACAAAAAAACGGTATGTTCTGAAATTAGTTGATTTGGATGGATATAGAGTTGACAAGCTTAAAGCTATGGGTCTTGAGATGAAAAAGACCACTACTCCCAAACCTATCCAAAAATTCCTGGAAGATGTAGTAAATATGGTTTTGGATGGAAATGATTCATGGGATGTTATCGATGATTTTATCATTGATTATAGAGCACAAGTATCCCACATTATGCCAACGTTCGATATTGGATTACCCAAAGGTGTAAAAAATGTTGAGAGTTATACAGATGCACACAATCGTGGGATTGGACCAGATGGAAAATTAGCGAGACTACCTGGACATGTAGCAGCATCGATTAACTATAATGAATGCCTTACGAAATTTAAGGACTTGGATAGTGAACCGATTCGTTCTGGATCCAAGATTAAAGTATTTTACATCACACAAAAATATGGACGTTTTACTAGTATCGCTATCCCTACAGATTCAGGTACAATGCCGCCATGGTTTGATGAACATTTCGAGGTCGAT
>Ga0307492_10000267_pt1 | contig 22480 bp, 18 predicted proteins | sample SI3LmetaG_FD_202365 | JGI IMG/M metagenome (GOLD analysis project Ga0307492, IMG submission 202365) | Sea-ice brine microbial communities from Beaufort Sea near Barrow, Alaska, United States - SI3L | ecosystem: Environmental > Aquatic > Marine > Coastal | place: USA: Alaska | collected 2017-05-06 | reverse complement strand
TCGGCGATCTCCCGCAGGCTCGAGCGGTGCTCGATTAGGGCATCGCTCAGCAGCTGGTCGATGAGCCGGCTGAGCTTCTTCGCGCTGCGATTGGCCACGGCAAGCCCATGCCGGCGGTCTTCCTCCGAAGCTCTTTCCACCATTTGAAGCTGTACGATCAGTGCGGCTAGGGGCGTTCGCAACTGGTGTGCGGTATTGGCGATGAAATTGCGCAGCAGTTCGATGTTGCCCTGCAACCGGCCCATGAAGTCATTGATGCCCTCGATTATCGGCCGCAATTCATCGGGCACATCGGTCTGCAGGGGGGAAAGGTCGGACGGTTGGCGCGCACTCAATGCAGCGCGCACGCGCACCAGCGGGCGCAGCGCCCTGCCGATGCCGACCCAGACCGCCCCGAGCGCGACGATCGTCATCAGCAGGATCGGCAGCAGCGATTGAACCAACAATTCGCGCGACAGGTCCTGGCGGGCGTTGCGGGTCTGGCCGACCTGGATCCATGTCCACCCCTTTTGCGCCAGATTGCTCGATTCGCGGCCCAGGACCACGAACCGGACCGTCTCACCGCGATAGAGCGTATCGAAGAACCGCTCGCTGGCGCCCAGCCCATCGGGTGCCTCCGCGGCGGCCGCCTCGATCGGGGGCAGGTCGGCATCGCCGGTGACCGTGCGCCCATCGGGCGCGACAACGCGGTAGAACATCCGATCGTCCGGCGCCGCGGCCAGCATGTCGAGCGCGGAGTAGGGAATATCGACCCGCACCCCCTCCGGCGTGACGGTGAGCGATTCCGCGATGGCAAGCGCCGAACCGGCGAGGAGCCGGTCGTAAGATCTGTCGGCGGCAAGCGTGGCATAGGCGCTGGCGGCCCAATAAAGCCCGATCATTCCCAGCACGAACAGAGCGCTCATCTGGGCCAGCAGCGTGGCTCTCAGCGACCGGATGCGCGGGCGCCGCATCAGTTCTCGCCGGACGCGGTGGTCAGATAGCCGAGGCCACGCACCGTCTGGATGACCAGCGCATCGCCGAGCTTGCGCCGCAAGCGCCCGACATAGACCTCGATCGCATTGGGCCCGGCCTCGTCGTCGAAATCGAACAACTGACTGGCGATCTGCTCCTTGCTGAGCACCCGGCCGAGGTTGCCAATGAGGATTTCCAGCAGCCTGAACTCCCGATTGGGCAAGGTCAGCTGGACGTCGCCGATACTCACCAGCTTCGCGACCCCGTCGAACCGCAGCGCCCCCGCTTCGACGACGTTGGTGGCCTCCCCGCGCGACCGGCGCAGCAAGGCGCGGCAGCGCGCATCGAATTCGCGCACGTCGAACGGCTTGGAAAGATAATCGTCGGCCCCGATGTCGAGCGCATCGATCCGATCGTCGATCCTGGATCGCGCGGTCAGCATCAGAACGGGAGTGCGGTCGCCGCGCCGCCGCAGCGCGGCAAGCAGGGCAATGCCGTCCATGGAGGGCAATTCGATATCGAGAACGATCGCGTCGTAGCTCTGATAGAGCAGAATGTCGTGGGCCGCTTCGCCGTCCCTTTCCCAGTCGACCGCATGCCCATCCTGCTTCAGGCGCCGGCCCAGCGCATCGCCCAGATCGGCATCGTCCTCCACGATAAGCAAGCGCATCGCCGTTGTTCCCCAATGCGGACGCGGCCGCCCCGGGATCTATGCCCTCTCATCCCCGCTCGGATGAGCGGTGGCGTTTGGGGCCTCCTGTATTGGGGGGCAGGGGATGTCCCCGTAGGAGCAGAAAACGCAGCAATCGCCCGGCAATGGGCGCAGCGCCGCTCCGCAATGGCGACAGTCGTAGAAGAACCGGCAGGCGTCGAGCGGCATCGTTTCCGTGCTTGCGCCGCCGCATTGTGGGCAGGTGAGGGTCGATACAGGCTGCATCATGCCCCTCCCAGCAACCTCATGAGGGGTCGCTCGATCAAGCTGGGCCAAACCGCGGACAGCGCCACCGCGGCGGTGGCGATGCCCAGCAGCATCGATGTCGCTCGCGACGGCGCGATGGCACATTCCGCGTCGTGAGCACCTTGGGCACAGGCGCGGCGTTTCCGAAAATACAGCAGCCACCCGACAAGGACCGCGACCGCGGCACCAATGGTGAGCGGCAAATGATAGGGAACAAAGGCCGCGAGCCCGCCCGCGCCGAGGCCGAAGGCCGCAAGCGCCAGGGGAAGGACGCAGCAAGCCGCCGCCGAAACCAGCGCGGTTATGCCGGTGGCGGTTCCGACGACGGCCAGGCCCGTTTCCGGCGAATTTACTGCGGCGCCATGTTTGGAAAGTTCATCAGCCAATGTTCGTCTCCAATCCGCGCCGCCGCGATAAGCGGCCTATTGTGGTGAGAAGATCAAGGAAAATCGTCTGGACGGCTTTGGGAAACGCGCTCTCTCCGCTCGTCGGCGCGTTCACTGGCCTCCTCGCCCAGCAGGCCGCCTATGCGGCGGGCTCGCACATGGTCAAGTCGCCGATGGCGGCCTCGCAAATGAGCGAGGACTGCATGGAAACGATGCGGGAGCAACGGCCCGAGCCGGCCAAGCAACCGTGCAAGGGTCTGACGCTCGATTGTATCGCGGCGATGGGCTGTGTCGTTCCGGTCATACTCGGAGATCCGGCAGCCCTCGCGGTCGCGCCTCACGCCCATGGCCCGCCGCCGTTCCGGTTCGCGGTCGCGGTTCTCGCTGGCAAGAACCTGCCGCCGGAACAACACCCTCCCACGATCCTCGGCTGATCATCGTCGGCCGTACCGGCCCTCGGGCGATTGCGCGAGCGCCCGGGCCGATCCGAGCGTCGCCGCGACGGCCAGCGCTATGCGGAGGGTCAAGAGGCCGTTCCCGCGGCCCGGCGCGCGGGGATCTGGACCTCTCCGACCGGCCCGCCGTTGGCCAGCCAAGCCAGCACGTCCGAGGCCGAGGCGGGACGTCCCAGCAGATAGCCCTGAACCTGGTTGCATTCGAGCTCGGCCAGCGCGGACAAGTCGCCCGCCGTTTCCACCCCTTCGGCGGTGACCGGCATTCCCAGGCTGTGGCCCATCCCGATGATCGCCCGGACGAGCTCGCCGTCGCGCGCATGCTGCATATCCTTGACGAACGAGCGGTCGATCTTGATCGAATCGAACTGCAGCGTGCGCAAATGCGCGAGGCTCGAATATCCCGTGCCGAAATCGTCGAGCGCGACCTTGACCCCGGCACTTTTGAGCGAGGCGATGATCGCCTGGGCCGCGGCCAGGTCGTCGACGATCGCGCTTTCCGTCAACTCGACGGTGAGCCGACCGGGCGCGAACCCCGCCTCGGTCAGCGCTTTCAGCACCCGCTGCGCGAGCCACGGGTCGGAAAGCTGGACCGGCGACAGGTTCACCGCCAGGCTCAGGTGGGCCGGCCAGGCGCTGGCATCGTCGCAAGCTCTCGCCAGCAGGCTGAAGAACAGCTGGTCGATCAGCTGGCAATCCTCGGCGATCGAGATGAAGTCGTCGGGCGGGATCAGCCCGCGGGTGGGATGATTCCAGCGTGCCAGCGCCTCGAACCCGATAAGTTCATGCCCAGGCAGCGCCAGGATCGGCTGGAAGTACGGCACGACCTCGCCGCGCGGCAGACCTTCGCGCAAGTCCGCTTCGACCACGGCGCGCTGCCGCAACTCGGCGTCCATCTGTTCCTCAAACGAGCGGAAGGTGCCCCGCCCTTCGCGCTTGGCCCGATACATCGCGACATCGGCCATCCGCAGCAGTTCCTCGACCGGGATCGCCCCGCCCGGGCCTGCGGAAATGCCGATCGAAGCTCCGATCTCGACCTTGCGCGGACCGATGTCGATCGGCAGTTCGGCCAGATGGACGACCTGTTTCGCCAGGCGGATCGGCGCATCGGTACCGGCCTCGTACTCGAGTACGCAGGCGAACTCGTCGCCGCCCAGGCGAGCGAGGAGGATGCCGCTTCCGGCCTCGCTCAGCCGGTGCATCCGATCGGCGATGACGCTCAGCACAATATCGCCCGCAGCGTGTCCATAGACATCGTTGACCGGCTTGAAGCGGTCGAGATCGATCAGCAGGACTGCCAGATGCTTTCCGCTCGCGGCGGTCCGCACCGTGGCACTGGCAAGCTGTTCGGTCAGGAGACGGCGATTGGGCAGCCCGGTCAGCGGATCATGGCGGGCGAGCGACCGCGCGAGATTTTCGGAAACTTCGCGACGGACTATCTCCCCCTTCAGCCGGCGGCCGCGGACGATCGCAAGCGTGGTCAGCGAAAAAAAGGACACTAGCGAAAGAGAAAGCGCCCGCTCGAGTAACCAACCGTCGTAACCCATTGTCAGATGGTGGAGAGTCTCCAAAATCCGATACTTCACATCTAACAACAAGGCAAAAAATGTGAACAATATGACGAGAAAAACGTCGTTGCTTCCTTTGCTCAAGGAGGGTAAAGTTATGGACACGTTCGGGCTCCCGCAGATCAGGAAGGCCTGTAAGGCGAAAATCCGGCTCGACCGGCCTAATGTGCCCTAAGTAGTTTTACGGTATAGAGGTGGTGTCTCGCGCGGCATCCGGCGCGATTTGCCGGAGCGGGCGTTGGACAAGCGGGGGCGAAGTGGATCGCGCCGGGGGCGGGCGATCGCGCCGATCACCTTGCGCGCCCATTGCTTGAGGATTCGGACGATCTCCGCGGCGAGCTCGCCTTGGGTTGGCAATAGTCAAGCAGCAAGTCGCCCTTCGGCGCCAGTGGAAGTCAGCTTGGACGCTCTTGAACGCCCACGTTGACGGCTCGTTGCAACCGTGGCCTCAGTCTAGCCGAATTGACTTCCACGATGCCAGCGGTCATCTTGAGCGCGCGATGAGAGCGCTTGTTTACATCCTGCTGCTGGCGGGCCTGGTGATCGGACTTGCCGCGCATAGCGCTGCGCTCGCCGCGGAACCGTGCCCGATGGGGCAGGCGCACACCTCCCCAATGGCCGGGCAGGAGGATTGCTGTCCTGAAGGCGAATGCGCCGGCGAAGAAAAGGGTGCGCCTTGGGACGACCTCGCGCTGTCCTGCCTGGCCATGGCGGGCTGCGCGACGCTCGGGGCGCTCGACTCCACTGCGATGGCTCGGGTAGCCGAGCAAGGCCCCGGGGCAAGCCAGTTCTGGACGATAGCGACCCCGCTCGACGGCTGGTCCGTTCCACCCGATACCCATCCACCGGCGCTCCTTGGCTGAGTCCGCAGCCGCGTGGCGGACCCCGGTTTGCCGCGCGTCTTCTCGCGATTCAACCAAGGATCCCAAAGATGACGAACTTTCTCAAAGTCGCCGCCGCGTTGGCGGTGCTCGCAGCCGCATCACCCTTGCTCGCCAAGACCAACCCGGCGGGTCATCGGGAATGGCGCACCCGCCCTGTGGCGGGGCAAAGATCAGGTCCGATCATGCGGGCGCGCGTGTGGGTTGAGGACGGTGCATCCGTCATGGCCTACTGCGATTGCCGGAAGACGACGGCCGGAACGGCCGGCTGCATGACGGCGATTCCGGGCGAGCACGACCCCGCTTGAACAGTAACTCCTAACCGACGTCGGGGCGCTTCACCGCGTCCGCCGCGGCTGAACCGCTGATCGATAGGGGCGTAATGATGCGCATTCTTCTGGGCGCAAGCTTGGCGTTGCTGCTGCCCGCGGCGCTTCGCGCCGAGCCGCTGACATTCGAAGCGGCGCTCGAGCGCGCCGCGCGCGAGGCCCCCTCGCTGCGCGCGAGCGAAGCAGGGGTGAAGGCCGCACGGTCCGAGGCGATTGCGGCCGACCGCCTGCCCGATCCGACTCTCGAGTGGGAATCCGCGATTTCCCGGTTACCGGGCCCGACGCCGGGAGGATCAACCGCGACAACTTCACGATGCGCACGATCGGCGTCACGCAGGAGTTCACCAATCCCGCCAAGCGCCGCGCCCGCGCCGCCCGCGCCGGAGCGGACATCGGCATTGCCGAAGCCGGTTATGCGGTCGAGGCGCAAAGCGTCCGGCTGGAAACGGCGCTTGCCTGGATCGATCTCTTTTACGGCAAACGGCGGCTTGACCAGCTCGAGCTGCTCGACCGAAGCCTCGGCGATCTCCAGGCGACGGTGAGCGCACGTTTGACCGCGGGAACGGCTCGGCCCTCGCAAGCCCTCGAACCCGACCAGTTGCGCGCCGCGGTCAACGACCGCCGAAGTCGACTCGAGGCCGAGGTGGCCAAGGCCAGGGCCCGCCTGGTGCGGTATACGGGCGACCCGCAAGCCGACGCGGTCGGCGGTCCGCCCCCGCTCGATATTCGCGCCGATCGCCTGACAGCCGGAGTCGCGGCGCTGCCGCGGCTGCGAGCGCTCGACGCGCGGACTCGGGCGGCGGAGGCCGAGGTCGGCCTGGCGCGGGCCGAGAAGCGCCCCGACTGGCGGGTCAGCGCCATGTATGGCCGGCGCGAGCCGAATTTCGGCGATCTCGTTTCGGTCCAGGTCAGCATCGATCTTCCGCTGTTCGGCGGGCGCCGGCAGAACCCAAGGATCGAGGCGCGCGCCAACGAAGCGGAGCGCGCCCGCTTCGACCGGCTCGCCGCCGAGCGGGAGGTAACAGCGGCGCTCGAAGCGGATCTCGCGGATCACGCGATGCGCCAGCGGCAGCTCGAGAACGCCCGCGGGCTGCTCGTGCCGCTCGCCCGCCGCCGCGGCGAGCTCGATCAGGCGAGCTACGCGGCGGGCACGCTCGACCTCGGCGGCGCGCTGCTGTCCACCCTGGCGCTCGCCGAGGCCGAGGTCGATGCGCTCGCGCGCGAGGCGGAAGTCGCCCGCGATGTGGTGCGGCTGAATTTCACATATGGACCTATCACCACGGGGAGCGACACCGATGACTACTGAGGCCATCAGGGCGGCGCGCTGGCGCGCGGCGGCGATCGGCGCCGCGCTGATCGCTGGTGCCGGCGGCTATTGGCTCGGGCGGAGCGGGGACGGCGGCGGCACATCGGGCGCGGCCCAAGGCGAAGCCCGCAAGGTTCTCTACTGGTACGATCCGATGGTGCCCCAGGAGAAGTACGACAGTCCGGATTCGCTGTCGTCGATGGGGATGAAGGCAAGCCGACCCAAATATGCCGACGAGGCGGGTGCCGCCGCGCCGCCGGGAGTGAGCATCGATCCGGCAGCGATGCAGAATCTGGGTATCCGCATCGCAACGGCCGAGCTGGGCACGTTGCAATCGGGATTCGCCGCGACCGGCACTATCGAGTTCAACCAGCGTGACGTGGCGATCGTCCAGGCGCGTTCCGGAGGGTTTGTCAGCCGCGTCTACGGCCGCGCGCCGGGCGACGTGATCCGCGCGGGCGCTCCGATTGCCGACCTGCTGATTCCCGAATGGGGCGGCGCGCAGACCGAGTTCCTCGCGGTCAGGAAACTCGGCAGGCCGGCGCTGACCCTCGCCGCGCGGCAGCGGCTGCGGCTGCTGGGGATGTCCGAAAGCGTGATCGCGCAAGTCGAGCGCAGCGGCCGGACCAACGGCACGGTGACGGTCGCCGCGCCGATCGGCGGGGTGATCCAGACGCTCGATGCACGCCGCGGAGTGACACTCGCGCAGGGTCAGACGCTGGCCGAGATCAACGGGATCGGCACCGTCTGGCTTAACGCCGCGGTTCCCGAGGCGCAGGCGGGACAAGTCCGGGTCGGTCAGCGCGCGACCGCCACGCTCGCCGGGTTTCCCGGCGAGACGTTCGGCGGACGGGTGATAGCCATCCTTCCAGCCGCGCAAGCCGACAGCCGCACCCTGACCGTTCGGATCGAGCTTGCCAACCGCGGTGGCCGGCTGCGCCCCGGCATGTTCGCCAGTGTCGCGCTCGGTGGCGGCGACGCTGGAGCGGCATTGCTCGTCCCCAGCGAAGCGGTCATCCGCACCGGCGCCCGGACCATCGTCATGCTCGCCGGCAAGGACGGGCGGTACCAGCCCGCCGAGGTGCGCACCGGGCGCGAAGGCGGGGGCCGCACCGAGATCGTCGCCGGACTCGCTCCCGGAGAAAAGGTCGTCGCTTCGGGCCAGTTCCTGCTCGATTCCGAAGCGAGCCTGACCGGCGTTCCCGTACGCCCGCTCGGCGGCGCGCAATGATCGCGCGGATCATCCACGCGTCGGTCGCGATGCGCGGCCTGGTGCTCGCGGCGGCGGCGGTCCTCGCGCTGATCGGGATTGCGGCGGTGCGCACGACTCCGATCGACGCGCTGCCCGACTTGTCCGACGTGCAGGTCATCATCCGCACGAGCTATCCGGGCCAGGCGCCGCAGATCGTCGAGAACCAGGTCACCTATCCGATCACCTCGACAATGCTCGCGGTGCCGGGCGCGCGGGTGGTGCGAGGCTATTCGTTCACCGGTGACAGCTTCGTCTACGTGCTGTTCGAGGACGGCACCGACCTCTACTGGGCGCGCAGCCGCGTGCTCGAATATCTGAGCCAGGTGCAGAGCCGTCTGCCCGAGGGCGCGCGCGCCTCGCTGGGGCCCGACGCCACCGGCGTCGGCTGGATCTACGAATACGCGCTGGTCGACCGCAGTGGGCGCCACGACCTGGCGCAATTGCGCTCGATCCAGGACTGGTTCCTGCGTTTCGAGTTGAAGACGGTGCCGGGCGTCGCCGAGGTCGCGAGCATCGGCGGGATGGTCAAGCAATATCAGATCGTCGTCGATCCGCAGCGGCTGGCGGCCTACGGAGTCACCGCGACCGAGGTCGCCGAGGCGATCACTCGCGCCAACCAGGAAACCGGCGGCGCGACGGTCGAACTGGCCGAAGCCGAATACACCGTTCGCGCGAGCGGCTACCTCAAGACGCTCGACGACTTCCGCGCGGTTCCGATCCGCACCGCGGCGGGCGGCGTGCCGGTCACCGTCGGCGACGTCGCCACGGTCCAGGTCGGCCCCGAAATGCGCCGCGGCATCGCCGAGCTCAACGGCCAGGGCGAAGTCGCCGGGGGCGTGATCGTGATGCGCCAGGGCAAGAACGCGCGCGAGGTGATCGAGGGCGTGAAGGCCAAGCTGGAGGAATTGAAGCGCAGCCTGCCCCGCGGGGTCGAGGTGGTCACCACTTACGACCGCTCGGGGCTGATCGACCGCGCGGTCGAGAACCTCACGCGCAAGCTGATCGAGGAGTTCGTGATCGTCGCGCTCGTCTGCGCGCTATTCCTGTGGCATGCGCGCTCGGCGCTGGTGGCCATCATCACCCTGCCGCTGGGCATCCTGATCGCCTTCGTCGCGATGCGATGGCAGGGCCTCAACGCCAATATTCTCTCTCTGGGCGGCATCGCTATCGCGGTCGGGGCGATGGTCGATGCGGCGGTGGTGATGATCGAGAACGCGCACAAGCATCTCGAACGCTGGCGGCACGATCATCCGGATGGCGAGCCCGACACGCCGACGCGGTGGCGGATCGTCACCGAAGCGGCCGCCGAGGTCGGCCCGGCGTTGTTCATCAGCCTGCTGATCATCACCTTCTCGTTCCTGCCGATCTTCACGCTGCAAGGGCAGGAAGGGCGGCTGTTCGCGCCGCTGGCCTTCACCAAGACCTATGCCATGGGCGCCGCGGCGCTGCTCTCGATCACGCTGGTCCCGGTGCTGATGGGACTGCTGATTCGCGGGCGCATCCCCGACGAAAACGCGAATCCGATCAACCGCTGGCTGACTCATTTTTATCGCCCGGCGTTGGACCGGGTCCTGGCCAATCCGAAGCAAGCCCTCGTGATCGCCGGGCTGATCTTCGCCACCAGCCTGTGGCCGATGATCCGGATCGGCGGCGAATTCATGCCGCAGATGGACGAGGGGGATCTGCTCTACATGCCCTCGGCGCTGCCCGGCATCTCGGCCGCCAAGGCGTCGATGCTGCTCCAGCAGACCGACCGGCTGATCAAGACCGTGCCCGAGGTCGATACCGTATTCGGCAAGGCGGGGCGCGCCGACAGCGCGACCGACCCGGCGCCGCTCGAGATGTTCGAGACCACGATCCGGTTCAAACCGAGGAGCGAGTGGCGGCCGGGGATGACCCCGGAGAAGCTGGTCGCCGAGCTCGATGCGCGGGTGAGGGTGCCCGGCCTCGCCAATTTCTGGATCCCCCCGATCCGCAACCGTATCGACATGCTCGCCACGGGCATCAAGAGCCCGATCGGGATCAAGGTCGCCGGCGCGGACATCGCCGAGATCGACCGCACCGCCAAGCGCATCGAGGCGGTCGTCAAGAGAGTGCCGGGCGTCGCGTCCGCACTGGCCGAACGCCTCACCGGCGGGCGCTACATCGACGTGGCGGTCGATCGCGCCGCGGCCGCGCGCTATGAGCTCAATGTCGCGGACGTACAGGCGGTGGTCTCGGGCGCGATCGGCGGCGAGAGCATCGGACAGACGGTCGAGGGCCTCGCGCGCTACCCGATCAGCGTACGCTATCCGCGGGAGACCCGCGACAGCCTGGGCGAGCTGAGCAATCTGCCGGTGCTCACGCCGACGCGCCAGCAGATCACGCTCGGCACGGTCGCCGAGGTCCGGGTCAGCGACGGCCCACCGATGCTGCGCAGCGAGAACGGCCGCCCGGTCACCTGGATCTACGTCGATGGGCGCGACCGCGACCTGCAAGGACTGGTCGGCGACATCCAGCAGGCGATCGCGCGCGAGGTCAGGCTCCCGCCCGGAATCAGCGTGTCCTACACCGGCCAGTTCGAGTTTCTGGTGCGCGCCACCGAGCGGATGAAGAATCGTGGTTCCGGTGACGCTGGCGATCATCTTCGTGCTGCTTTACGCGACCTTCCGCCGCTGGGACGAGGCGCTGCTGATCATGGCGACGCTGCCATTCGCGCTGACCGGCGGGCTGTGGCTGCTCTACCTGCTCGGCTACAACCAGTCGGTGGCCACGGCGGTCGGATTCATCGCGCTCGCCGGCGTCGCCGCCGAGTTCGGCGTGGTCATGCTGATCTACTTGAAGCACGCGCTAGAGGCGCGGAACGACGGCGACGTCACGGCGGCGGTGCGGGAAGGCGCGCTGCTTCGCGTCCGGCCCAAGGCGATGACCGTGGCGGTGATCCTCGCCGGCTTGTTCCCGATCATGGTCGGCAGCGGCGCCGGCTCCGAAGTCATGGGCCGGATCGCCGCGCCGATGATCGGCGGCATGATAACCGCGCCGCTGCTGTCGATGCTGATCATCCCCGCGGCGTATCTGCTGATGCGCAGGTCGCGGGGCCCCGTTCAATCCGAAGGAGAAGTGCAATGAAAACTTCCATGATGTCCGCTCCGGTCCTCGCTCTCGCTTTGGTACTGGCTGGATGCGGCAACCAGGCCGACACCCCTGCGGACGGCACCGCAGCCGTAACCGGCGCCGGTGCCGGGCAAAGCGCGCCGGCCTCGCTCAAACACGGCAAGGCCGTCGGCACGGTGACCGCGATCGATCCCGGCAAGGGCTCGGTCACTCTCGATCACGGCGCGATCGCGGACCTGAACTGGCCCCCCATGGAGATGGGCTTCGCAGCGAAGCCGGACCAGCTGGCCGGGCTCGAAGTCGGCGACAAGGTGGACTTCGAGATCGACTGGGATGGAAAGACCGGCTCGGTGACAAGCATCCGCAAGGCGCGGTGACGCTTCGCACCGCTCAACGAATGTGAACCGAATGCGGTTGACCTCGACTCGATGTCAGGGTGCATTTCCGAAGCGAGTCGCACGAAAGGGAGGCCGACGATGACCGAATGCTCCGCAAATCATGCCGCTGAAGGGGATTTGGGGAAGCCCGGGAGTGGGTCGGAGGTTCGCGATCCGGTGTGCGGGATGACCGTGGACCCGCGCACGGCGGCGCATCGTCATGCCCTGGGCGACACGATCTACTACTTCTGCAGCGCGCGCTGCCTGGGCAAGTTCGCCGCCGATCCCGATCGTTACCTCAACCCGCCGGACAGCGATCCGGCGGTGGCGTCGCCCGCGCTCGGGGCGTTGCCGCAAGCGGCCCAAGGCACCGTGTGGACCTGCCCGATGCACCCCGAGGTGAGGCGCGACGGGCCGGGCAGCTGTCCGATCTGCGGCATGGCGCTGGAACCGCTCGAGGCGTCGCTCGAGGAAGGGCCGAACCTGGAGCTGATCGACTTCACCCGCCGGCTGTGGGTGAGTGCGACGCTTTCGATTCCGCTCGTGGTGCTGGCGATGGGGCCGGAGCTATTCGGGCTGCGCCTGCTGCCAATGCGCCTGTCGACGTGGGTTCAGCTCTTGCTGGCCAGTCCCGTGGTGCTGTGGGGGGCCAAGCCATTCTTCGAACGCGGCTGGGCTTCGCTCAGGACTCGCAAGCTCAACATGTTCACGCTGATCGCCCTCGGTGTCGGCGTGGCCTATGCCTACAGCGTCGTGGCGACGGTCGCGCCCGGTATTTTTCCGTCCCAGCTGCGGACGATGGAGGGGATAGTCCCGGCCTATTTCGAGGTCGCCGCGGTCATCACCGCGCTGATTCTCGTCGGCCAGGTGCTGGAGCTGCGCGCCAGATCGGCCACCGGGCAGGCCATTCGCGCCCTGCTCGGGCTCGCGCCCAAGACGGCGCGCCGGGTGCGCGACGGAACCGAAGAGGATGTGCCGATCGAGCACGTGCACGTAGGCGACGTGTTGCGAATCCGGCCGGGCGAGAAGATTCCCGTCGATGGCGTGGTCGTCGAGGGACGCAGTTCGGTCGATGAGTCGATGATCTCGGGCGAGCCGATCCCGGTCGAGAAGCTGGACGGCGACCGGCTCACCGGCGCGACGGTCAACGGCACCGGCGCTTTGCTGATGAAGGCCGAGAGGGTCGGCCGCGACACCATGCTGTCGCAAATCGTGCGGATGGTCGCCGAAGCGCAGCGCTCGCGGGCGCCGATCCAGGCGCTGGCCGACAAGGTTTCGGCGTGGTTCGTGCCCGCCGTGGTACTCGTCGCCATTCTCGCCTTCGTGGTCTGGAACCTCGTGGGCCCCGACCCGCGGCTCAGCTATGCGCTCGTCAACGCCATCGCGGTGCTGATCATCGCCTGTCCCTGCGCGCTGGGGCTCGCCACCCCGATGTCGATCATGGTCGGCACCGGCCGCGGCGCGCTGGCGGGTGTGCTGGTCAAGAACGCCGAGGCGCTCGAATTGATGGAGAAGATCGACACGCTGGTGGTCGACAAGACCGGCACGCTGACGCTCGGCAAACCGAAGCTGATCGCGGTCCTGCCTGCCGACGGCTTCGGGGAGGACGAGGTGCTTCGCCTCTCGGCGGCGCTCGAGCGCGGAAGCGAGCATCCGCTGGCCGAGGCGATCGTCGAAGGCGCCGAGCAGCGTGGTCTCCAACTGCCGGCCAGCGGCGACTTCGAATCACATACCGGCAAGGGCGTCACAGGGACCGTCGAAGGCCGCGGCGTGACGTTGGGCAATGCCGCGCTGATGAGCGGGCTCGGTATCGATGCCGCCGCGCTCGAGCGCCAGGCGGACCAGCGTCGCGCCGAGGGGCAGGGGGTGATGCTCGTCGCCATCGACGGCAAACTCGCCGGGCTCGTCGTCGTCGCCGATCCGGTCAAGGACAGCGCCGCCGAGGCCGTCTCCGAGCTGCACCGCGACGGGATACGCATCGTCATGCTCACGGGCGACAACCGCCGGACGGCGGAAGCGGTCGCGCGCCGGGTCGGGATCGACGAAATCATGGCCGAGGTCCTGCCCGACCAGAAGCAGGTGAAGGTCCAGCAGCTGAAGGCGGACGGCCGCCGCGTGGCAATGGCCGGCGACGGCATCAACGACGCCCCGGCGCTCGCCGCGGCCGATGTCGGGATCGCGATGGGCACGGGGACCGACGTGGCGATGGAAAGCGCCGCGGTCACCCTGGTGAAGGGCGACCTCGTGGGGATCGTCCGTGCACGCCGCCTGAGCCGGGCGGTGATGCGCAACATCCGCCAGAACCTCTTTTTCTCCTTCGTCTTCAATGCCGCGGGCGTGCCCATTGCCGCGGGGATCCTCTACCCGGGCTTCGGGGTCCTGCTGAGCCCGATCCTGGCCAGCGCCGCGATGTCGCTGAGCTCGGTTCTGGTGATCGGCAACTCGCTCCGGCTTCGTTCGGTGCGGTTGTCATGAGCGGCGAAACTCACGCGCCGCCGCTGGGCTATGCCGCGCTCATGCCCCTTGCATGGCCGCTGGCGCCTCGCTCCAAGTTCATGTGCAAACGCGATTTTCCTTGTCGTTCGAGGCGGCATGAGCCCGATTGAGAGCGGAAGGCTGGTCGGGGAGACAGGATTCGAACCTGCGACATCTTGCTCCCAAAGCAAGCGCGCTACCGGGCTGCGCCACTCCCCGACATGTTTTCGGCCTACCGCCTGACGGCTGCCTGAGGCCGCTTGGGATCGACCGGCCGCAGGCAGGAGATGCCCCTTAGCCGCGCTGCCCGCCCTCGGCAATGCCGGCGCGCGTGACACGGCCCGTTAACAGCTTCCGGCTGCGCTGACTACGGCCGCAATCTGCACACTGGGTTCTGCAACCTTACGGATGTCCGATGGGAGGCCCTTGCACGTTAAGGGCTCCAGATGCGGACCCAGTGCATCGGGAGCGCTGGCGCGCCTACCCTAGCGGCTGTGCGTGCCCTCGACGTCGGATCTCCGCCAGCCCAGCCCGCCGTCCATCATCCCCTCCGGCGGGAGATGCACACCCCAGCGCGCCTTGGCTTCGCGTCGATCGATGATGCGAGCCGCAATGACTAGAAGAGCATCGACACGCAACGTCTTGTGCTCACCGTGCGCATCGTCTCCGAGGAACGGCGCAATCTCCTGGAAGCGTTTCGGAAAGATATTGAGTAGCTCGATCGCATCGCGCTGTCGCATCACCGGCGCAAAGGGAAAGTCCTCATGGGCCGCGCGATCGAACGTCTTGGATAGAACAACATCCAGCATGGGGCCGTCCTCGACCATAAGCCTGTCGACCAGGCGTCCGGGCGACGTCCGCAGCTTGTAGCGAAGCCGGCGTTTGGCCAGGGCGGTGAAGATCGCGCCCCACGGCTTTTCGCGGCCGCCGACGCGGAGGACGGCATGCCGCAGCGGCATGTATGCCGTCGTCCTCTTGCCTTTGGCGACGCCCTCCTCGATCTCCGAGGTTAGTCGAAGGAAGCTCGCCTGCTTGATACGCAGAGTCGGGTGAAGCGCGAGGATGGCCGGGTGATCCGCACGGTCGAGCTCACCCATGCAGATCAGCTGTTCGACGCCGTGCAGGGTGATCCCCCATTGTTCGACGGCTTGCGCAGCCGCCATGCTTTCTTTCAACGCGGCCGAGATCGGTTCGAGATCTGCGACTGCGAAGCTCCCGTGGAGTTTTTCGCTTCCGCGTCTGATTACAGGCATGAGGACGTCCGGACGGATGAGTTCCTGCATTCGCTTGCGCGGGATGCCGATGATGGCGGCTGCGCTGCGGCCATCCACCGTGTTGCCGCTGGTGACGCCCAGAACCTTTTGGTCCCGACCACCGGAGATTGTCGGCATGGCGGCCTCGATCAGGCGCCGATGCTCGGGCCATGCGGCTTCGCCGTAGCAGACGCGCCTCACGGCGCGCACGGCCGACATGGCTTCGTCGTGGCATTCGCCTGCCTTCTTCGAGATGAGGCGCCCGAGCCCATTGGGCCACTCCGCCAGGACTGTCACCCCGGCCTGCAGACTGGACACGACCTCCTCGAGTGGTGGAACTGCCCCCTTGCGCAAGCGGGTGCCCTGCCCATTCAGGGTCAGCGCACGACCAAGGCGCACGGCGAGGTAGAAGACGATACCGCGATCTTCCGAGCGCAGTTCGGCGGGGAGCGCCTGGCGGGCGGGATCGTGGATGTGGGGTCGAGGATCCAGCAGCCGCGTCAGCGGAGCGATTTCGCTCAACACGGCGCTGTCGACGACAGGGGGTTTGTCATTCGCGCCCCCGTCGCGCGCGCCGCACGCATCACATCCCTGACCTCCGCCATATTCGGCGACGTCACGGCGGTTCGAACCTGCGTAGCATCTCGCCGCGTCCGCGGCGAAGCGCCAGCCGAGCTGGGTGCCGCATGAGCAGCATTTGTCCGTCACGCCGGCGCCCGTTTCCGGGCAGAACGGCAGCCCGAGGAGCTGCCATGTCGCACGATGGTGGAAGTTGGATATGTCTGTGCGACCGACCCGCCTGCGGTCGTAGATGATGTCGAAGGCCGGAACACGGGCTCCGAAGAAGTCCAATGCCTCCATGCCCCGGATGGGCGCAGCCAGCTTGTGTGCTCGGGCATCCACCACTTCCAAGGGCTGGTCGAGAGCATAAGCGAGCTTCGCACGCGCATCGGCGTCCCGCATGGCAAGGCCGATCCCGTTCGAGCTGCTGAGTTCGGCGAAACTCAGGATCGAGCCTATGTCCGGATGGAGGTTTTCCGCTGCGGTTTCGACCATGATGCCGAGGAGCGACTGGTCCTCCTTGACCTGAATGGGCCAACGCACGCGGGGACCCGTCCGGAGGATCATCGCGATCCTCCCGCCGCCAAAGCGACCTGCCTGAAGGGATTGACCGCGCACACGCCGGTGGCGACCGCCCAGGCGTCTGTCACCTGACTGAGGTCGTAGGGCTCGATGCGTTCCGCACCGCGCGCGACGGCGTGCATGAGGGCCTGCCGCAGGAGGTTGACGACGACGCCGACAACTCCGCCGGAGATGACGAAGAGGCAGCGGACGATGTTGGCTTCGTCGAGCTCACCCGCCTCCTTCATTAGATCCATGCTGACGATGGACGCGTCGAGCTGCCTGACGAACGCCGCGAAGTCGCGGCGGTCCCGTTCGAGGCGGTGGTCGAGCGGGTTGATATCGGCCGGAGCCAGCATCCTGTTCGAAAGCTGGATGTTGCGCGTGAGCAGCGGCCTCGCCTGTTCGGTGCCGACGAGGCCGAGCGTCACCACCCCATCGTCGAGGATGCGCTTTATGGTGTCGGTGACGTCCCGCGCTTTGGGCGAACGCAGGAGGTGCTGCACCTCATCGAGGATCAGCATCTCCGTGCCGGCACGCCTCATGGTGGCGTAGGCCCGGGCACGGAAGGTTTCTTCCGTGCCCTTCCCCGGCGGATCCTCGTGCGCCTCCAGGACGAGGGCCCACAGGCGCCGGTTCGTGCAGCCATTGTCGACCTGGACCGTGACGACGGGCTGTGCGGGATGGCGACCGACCTGCGGACGCCCCGCTGCCGTCTGCCGCGCGAACGTCCGCATAGCGGTCGTCTTGCCCGAGCCGGACGGCCCCAGGCAGCCGATCGCCATCCTGCGACCGTTGCCGGCGGCGAGACCGGCCAGACGCGCGCGGTCGAATGCTGCGATCACCCGCTGGTGTGCGGGATGCGGCACGAGGTTGGTGTCGAACTTGGCGGCGGCCTGGACGGCCGCCTCCACCTGAGCATCTTCGGGATTGGCGGACCCGGTCTTCGGAGTCAGCCAGTCGAGCGGGATCTTGGAGACGGCCATCAGGCGTGCTCCTCCATGACTTCGTCCTCATCGGTCGGGCTTTCCCATTCGATAGCCATGAGGTCGCGGAGCAGCGTCGCGGATTGGTCCTGCTCGACTTCGCCAACACCCGCCTTCCCGTTGCGGGTCTGCGGCGCAGCGGGATCGATCAAGGCGTCGGTGCGGTCGTCGCAGGGTTCCGCCTCGATCACGCCGGCACGGCCGTCGTGTCGCGCGGGCGCGAACTGGTGGTCGATCTCGGTCATGTCGGGCGATCCGTCGCGCGTCATGCGCGCCACCGCCCGGCGCTCCCGCAGCGACATGCTGGGCGCGAGCTCGTTGATGTGCTCCACCAGCGCGTCCCTGGCGAGCAGCTGCTCCTCCTCAGTGGAGAACGCCATGTTGCGGGCCTTCGCCCATTTGCCGATCTGTTTGTGCTGGTAGAGGGACAGTCCATCGGCATAGGCGATGTTGGCGGCTTCGAACTCGAGCCAGCCATGCTCGGGCACGAAGGCGTGCACCCGCAGCAGGTTGGCCGTATTCCGCTTTACCTTGACGGTGGCCCACGCCGCCTCGTCGCCGAGGCCTGCCGCGCGAGCCTTGCGCCTCCGGCGCGGTTTGGGCTTGTCGGGGGCAGCCTCGAAGTCGTCGACCACGCCCGCGGCCTGAGCGCCGGCAAGCGCATCAAGCGCCACCTCCACGTTGGTCTCGTGGATGTAGCGAATGCCATCGATGACCATCCCCTCCCGGTTGAGGCGGATGCCGTAGAGCGTTTCGCCGGTCAGGATGGCGAACCGCGAACTGTTGGTCATCATGTGACGGCCATGCGCTTCGAGCGAACGGGACCAGGCGAGTGCCGGCTGCATGCCGATCCCGGAGTGGACGGTGATGTGGTAGACAGCGATGAAGTGCTCGATGAGCTCGCGCAGCTCGGTTACGGTTAGGCAGGCCTCCTTCTCCGGATCGTATCCGAACTCGCGCATCAGCTTGGGCGCGAAGGTCGCGCCCGGCATCTTCTCGATGACAAAGGTCTTGATCGTCCGGAACAGGCGCTCGACGATCGCCTTGTCACGGGCGTGCCGCACGCGGGCGAAGCGAAGGGTGGTTCCGACATCGAGCAGCGCTTGCCCGAACGCCAGCGAGGTATAGTTGGAACCGCGGTCCACCACGATCTCCTCGAACCTACAATTGATCCGTTCCAGGATCGGGTGCTTCTCGAGCAGGTCCTTGGGCACGGTCTTGTATCTGTTGGCCGCGCGGATCGTCTCGAGCGCGGTGTGTGACGTCGGCGGCTCGAACGACAGCAGATACCCCACGATGCAGCGGGACTTCACGTCGACCAGGATGCACAGATAGGGCCGCCCTGCCGGGAGGCCGCGCTGCCCATCGAAGCAGGCGATATTGTCGAAGACGGTGTCGTCCATGACACCGAGCTGGCCGATCCGTTCGGCGTCGAGTCCCCGCCCCGCCCCGTCCCAGTTCTTCTTCGCTGCGGTCTCGCCGTATTTGCGGGCGTAGTGATCGCGATCGAGTTTCTCCGCGATCCGACGCCGCAAGGTTTCGCGGCTCGGGCGCGTGACATAATCGGGGTGGTCGCGCGCAACGCCCGCGTTGAGCGCCTTGATGTCGCTGGTCAGCCGCGCGAGGCTGTCGACCAGGCGGATCCCAATGCGATCGTAAAAATATTCCGCGGCCTCATCGAGGATCGGCTGCGCCTTGGGGTGAACCCGGCTGGCGCGCTTCACCCGTCCGGAGCGCGACATCAGGTCAGCGACGGTGATCGTCTCGGGATCGCCTTTGAACCATGTCCGGACCGTCTTCGTCTCCGGGCGATCGCCGAACTTCTCATCGAAGCCATGCTTCTTCCACAGTTCGGTGATCTTCTTCGACAGCCTGGGATCGTTCGGGCCAATGCCTTCCTGTGCCAGTTCCCGCACCAGCGTCCACCGTGCTCCGGCCATCGGGTCCTTAGAGAGGGCTTCCTCATCGTCGTAGCCGGTCTCGAATGTGCCGCAGGTCGTCCGATGGACCTCGACAAGACTCTCATCGCTGAGCGCCCGCTCCGCCCACAGCGAGTCCGGCATCAGTTTGGCGCCCGGCGCGCCTTCGACGGGCACTTGGAAGGGACCGCCGGTGTTGAGGTTGCGGATGAGGAGTAGCCCGTCCCCGAGCGCCTCCTCAAACCTGAGCGGAATGGTCTCCCCGTCCTTCTGATATTCGAAGGAGCGGCCGATCAGGTTCCGGACCTCGTGATCGGGCTTGGCATCGTTGGAATTGAAAGCAGTCATGTTGGTCTCCATGCGCGCGGTTGTCCGGGCTTCTCCCGGCGCGCGCAGGAGGCCACGTCAGCTGGATGTTTGTGGTCTGCTGCGCGTCCCGCTCGCGTGGCGCCGCATCGCTCCCGCGCTCAGGCGGTGCGTGTCGGCTCAGGTCATGGATTGGGACGTGGTGGATCGAGAGCGAGGAGCTCTCAGGTTTTCGGTCCGTCCGGCCACCGGGGGACGGACCGTATCAGCTGATGGAAGTCGTTTGCGCCGTGATCAGGCGCCCTAGCGATGGCGGCGATTGAAGCGGATGGACGGCAGTCCGCGCGGAGTGGGCCCCATGTTGCGGACCAGCGACGAGTGCCCGAGCGGCTTGTCGAGTTCGATCTCGACGATCTGCCGCACCATCATGGCGCAGGCGATCGCGAAGCCGTTCACCTCGCTGCTGTGCAGCTGGGCCGTGAAGGTGCCGAGCTGCACCGGACCTTGCGACAGGATCTGCGTCGCGAGGACCGACAGGCGGTCGGGCACGTGGACGCCGCGGCATGCGTAGATCCGATCGACGTTCGCCTGGAACTGACGGCTGCCGAGCGAGGACGGCACGATCTGGACATAGTCCCAGCCGAGCGCCTCGGCCGCAGCCTTGGCGAGCAGCCCCTGCGTGAATGCCTTGGGGTGGAAGAAGGCGGGCCAGCTGTCCTTGCATTCGACCAGCTGGCGAGTGCCGTTCCTCAGCAAGCGGGCACGATCCGGAAAGCTCGCGGCGCGCTCGCCGTCCACCCTCGCCTCGATCATGAACGGTTGCGGCCGACTGTCGATAACATCGGCGACCACCTCGTCGTGCTTCTCGAGCAGCATTTCGGTGCGGCCTTCCACCGCATGCCCCTCGCGGTATCGGTATGACGGCGTCTTGACGACGCTCGTCGATCCGCTTCCCGCTCCGATGGTGCGGATGGAAGGTCCGGCGATCGGGTGGATGAGGCGGAGGTTGGTAACGATCGGCTGGTGTTGAGTGCTGAAGGCCGTGGCCATGGTGTGTCCCCTGTTCAGGCGTTGGGCGAATCACACGATCGCGCTCGCGGCGGGGCTGGCGGTCTATGAGGCGGTCCTGCCGCTGCTCACCGATCCCGCACCGCTGCGGCTCAAATGGCCCAACGATGCGACTTACGCCGGGGCCAAGCTCGCGGGTATTCTCCTCGAGCGCGAGCGGGACGCGCTGGTGGTCGGGATCGGCGAATCGTGAAACGTTGTCCTTACGTAATCTGGCAACCCGGGACGTTCAAGTGTAAAACGATGTGATGACGAGTTTTGTGCGAGCGTGCTTGTCGATTGTGAAAAGGTGTCTTAACGGGTCTCATGGTCAAAGGCGGTCCGCTCTCGGATGAGGAATTGGGGTTGCTCCGCCGTGCCTGGCCTGATCGGCCGCGGGACGACGAGGCGGCTCTCCTTCGCTCCCTTCCTCTCGCCCGGCGCCAGAAAGCATTGGCCAGGCTGAAGGCGCTGCTCGAGATCGAGGATGCGAGGCGCGACAATCCGCGCGGGCATGCGGACATGAAGCGGATCGCGGCGGATGCGGGACTTACGTCCGATGGGTTGTTCGCAATCCGGCAGAAGTGGGCGGCCGCCCGGGAGTTGTCGGCCATCGTGCCGTATCTGGGAAGGGCCGAGCGCCAGCCTACACAGCGCAGCGATGACGATCCGGTGGTTCTGGCGGCCCGTCGACTGATTGCCGAACGGCCCGAGGATTCCGACTCGGTTCTGGCAAGCGCGCTTCGGCAGGAGTTCGATCTCTCCGCTCCCGTTCTCGTTCGGTTGGTGCGACGCCTTCGCCGCGACGATGCGACCGATCCGCAGCGTATCGGCGCGGTGTTCGGCCGCGCCCTGCTGCTGGACGTGTGCGCAATCGATCGAGTCACATTGGGTGACGACCCTCGAATGATCCTAGTGGCCCTGGTGGTCGAGCGTGCCAGCGGATGGATCCTCGGTCATCAGGTGGTGGCAGCCGGTGACGACAGCCTTGCAGCGCAGGCAAAGGCCGTAGACATGGCGCGCACGCTGATCGAGCGAGAGCGGATAGACGCGCCGGATGGATCTGCGGCTGCCTATGTCACTCTCGGCGACGGGCCGTTGTTGCACGCGGCCGCCGAGGCTGCACTCCACCTGAAGCGACAGGGCGTCGATTTCGCCGTGAACAGCTTTGGTCCGCGCCGCTATGGCAGCCGGCTCGTTGCCCTGCTCGGCAAGCGTCTCGGTCGGCTGTGGTGGCGACCTCGTGCGTCCGCGCCGGATGACGAGCCCCCCGCAGGGGCCGGGTCCGCGATGGATCTTCGTGACGCGGGCATCCTCGTCGGATCTGAGGTGGCCGCTCACAATGCGGAGGTGATCGCCCGTCTGGCCGAGGGTGGGATCAAGCCCGGTTGGGGCTCGGCCAAGGGAGCCATGGCCGGCACCCTCGAAACCGTTGGCGCCATGCTCGAGGGCAGGATCATTCCTGTCGTTCGCTGATCCGCTCGAGCGCCGGGAGGAGGCGGAGGAGCGCCGCCTTCCCCAATCTTGCGAACGGCGACGGACCCGTTTGGTCCCCTTCCTTTGCGATGGCCGCGAGATACTCAACGGCCTCGTTCATGGGCACGGGATCCCGCTTCGGGTCCACGGTCGCTCGTGACTCAGCCGGCCGACCGACCAGCCTGGGACGGAGCTTGTATCCACCCAGCGAGGTGCCGAATAGCGCCGCCGTCGCCCGCCCGCTGTCAATCGGCGTTCAATCGGGACCCCCTATCGGCGCGCAAAAGGGACCCTTCTGCCGTCGTGCGGATCGGTTGATGTTGGGCGCGGTTTTCGCGCT
>Ga0307492_10000266_pt1 | contig 22549 bp, 10 predicted proteins | sample SI3LmetaG_FD_202365 | JGI IMG/M metagenome (GOLD analysis project Ga0307492, IMG submission 202365) | Sea-ice brine microbial communities from Beaufort Sea near Barrow, Alaska, United States - SI3L | ecosystem: Environmental > Aquatic > Marine > Coastal | place: USA: Alaska | collected 2017-05-06 | reverse complement strand
GGTTTGAAGAGGTTTGAAGAGGCTTGAAGAGGCTTGAAGAGGCTTGAGGAAATGAGTGATTATAAGAAGTTAGAAGAATTTGAAGAGGTTAGATGGTGCTGGAGGTTTTTATGGGAGTTGAAGGATGTTAGAAGAGGTTGAAAAAGGTAGCAATAGGTTGGGAAAAGTAATGAGAAATTAGAAGAACCCGTTGTGAAATAATGCGTCGCAACATAAGCTAAATCAATTCATCAACATAAACTTTGATGGCTTTGCGGGCTTGTTCATCAATAGCTGTAAATTCCATGTGAGATAGATATCGATTATCTAACTTACGACAGTTTAGCACCCTAGCGTATATTTCACTGGATCCTGTTCCCATTAATGATAGAGAGACACTCATTTTTATATCAGCGAATGATTCAAGGGCAACATCAGTCATTACAAATAGACCACCATAGCTAATGTCGATAACATTGCCTATGTAGAGTTTAGGGAATACTTTTTTGCCCTCGAGCAAGTTATATTCAAGAGGAATATTCACCTCAACTCTTGGACTACGTCGTATTTCCCTAATGGGTACTTCTAGACGTTCGGGAGCCGTTAGTGCTAATAATTCATACATTTTTACAGCTTTTCTTTTACCCTTGACATGAACTTCATTCATCTCGCCAATTTCTGTGATGTCTTTACTAAGATTATAGGTATTTTCACTGAGCAGGATTTGTCCTCTTAAGCTATGGGCTTCAACTCTCGACACAAGGTTTACTTGATTACCAATTACAGTATATTCACGGTAAATGTCTGAGCCTAATGTTCCGGCTACAACTTCGCCGGTGTTAATTCCGATACCCATATAGAGATTGGCCATGCCTAGAGACTGACTGATGACATTAATGTCATTCATAGCGATTTGCATTTCAATGGCACAGGCTAGGGTAGATGAAAGAGCTATCTCTTTATTATTGTGGGCACCAAATAAAACCATGATGGAATCACCCATAAACTTATCAATGACTCCACCGTGTTTATAGATGATGTCACTCATTTTACTGAAGTATCGGTTAAGTAATTCAATGACAGTGAAAGGTGAATATTTCTCAGCCATAGCTGTGAAGCCACGTAAGTCAGATAATAAGATACTCACATGTTTCGATTCACCAGCTTGTTCGGGAAACTGGCTTGATATTATAGTATCTTCCACTTCTTGACGAAACTCATCACTCAGTTTAAGACTACCAGCGTTGTCTTGATATTTGTCGAATAATGTAGATAAGCTATCGATAAGATGTTTATGATTATTAACTTGCAAGAGAGATCCTCCGTTGATCTACTATAAAGTATAGCGCTTTTTTAAAAAAGCTTAGAATTTTTGTGAGAGAATTTCTTCTAATTTAATCTGATCAATTACAAAACCACGAATACCTTCAGCCGTTTTTTCAGTAGCCATGGCATCCTCATTCATCATCCAGCGGAACTCGTTTTCGGTTAATCTTGGTGGACGGGCGCTTGTATTGGTAGTTGGTACTAACTTTCGAGTAATCTCGGAAGTGCTTTCTGAAAGTTCTGCTAACAAATCAGGACTGATTGTTAATCGGTCGCAGCCAGCTAATTCTATAATCTCGCCAATATTTCTAAAACTCGCACCCATTACAACGGTTGAATATTGGTGTTGTTTATAATAATTATAAATATCAGTAACTGACTGAACTCCCGGATCATCTGCTCCAGTGAATTCACTTTTACCGGTGGTCTTTTTATGCCAATCAAGAATACGACCTACGAAGGGCGATATTAAATAAACTGAGGCTTCAGCACAGGCTCGAGCTTGGGCGAAACTAAAGAGTAAAGTTAGGTTACAATTAATGCCTTCTTTTTCTAAAATCTCAGCAGCTTGAATGCCTTCCCAAGTTGAGGCAATTTTAATCAAAATTCTAGATTTGTCGATGCCAATTGATTTATACAGTTTTATCAGTTTACGGGCTTTAGCAAGGGTTCTTTCAGTATCGAAAGAAAGTCTGGCATCAACTTCAGTTGAAACACGACCAGGAATAATAGACAGTAGTTTCTCGCCGATTAAAACACTGAGATAGTCACCAGCATCTTCAATCTGTTGAGCTATCTTGTCTGATGAAGCATTTTCTGATAATGAGCTTATGGATATAGATTTTGCATAGTTGATCGCTTTATCTATTGTCTCTGCATAGTCAGGTAAAGCGACAGCTTTCAGTAAAAGCGAAGGGTTCGTTGTAGCATCTTCGGGTGAAAATTTGGCAATAGCGTTAAAATCTCCGGTGTCTGCTACTACCGTGGTCATGTTTTTTAATTGTTCTAATTGATTGAGCATCTAGGTCCCTTTAACTGCAGTTTATTGATCGTTGCTTTTGTTGATAGTCATTGTATTCTGACGATAGAGTTTAATTGCTAGAGAGTCAATTAGGATTTGAGCTGTTCCTCTATTTTTTAAATTGAGTGAGGTTCGTATTTCATTGAATATTAACATACATTACCGTAGTCTTATCTTTTATTCATAGAATTTATACGTAAGACTTTAGTACAATTCGTTAATATCCAAAAGGTTAATATGAAAACTGTTTTAATCCCTCTACCAAGTTATGGTTTTGATCCCACTGAAGTGGCTATTCCTTGGACGTTATTAACAGAAAATAATATTGAAATTGTTTTTACTACGCCTAATGGAAGGAAAGCAGCTGCTGATAGCGTAATGTTAAGCGGCGATAGTTTAGGTTTTTTTTCAAAAGCACTTAAGGCAAGAGGCGATGCCACAGAAGCTTACTACGAGATGAGCAAAAGTGAAGCCTTTAGCCGACCATTAGCTTATAAAGATATTAAAGAACATGATTTTGAAGGTATTTTTTTACCAGGTGGACATGATAAAGCTGTTAAAGAATATCTAGAATCTGCTCTTTTGCAAAAGCTTATCGTTGAATTTTTTGAGGCTAAAAAATCGGTTGCTGCCGTTTGTCATGGTGTTGTCTTGGTCGCTCGAAGTATTGATCCTGAGACTAAAAAATCGGTTATCTATGATTACAAAACAACCGCTCTATTAAAAAGCCAAGAATTGCTAGCTTATACCTTAACTCGCTTTTGGTTAAACGACTATTATCTGACCTATCCTGGTCTAACGATAGAAGATGAAGTTACTGCTGTTCTCTCTGATAAACGAAACTTTGTTAAAGGTTCATCGCCCATTTTTAGAGATGATCGTAAACATTTAAAACGTGGCTTTGTTTCAATTGACAGGAACTATATTTCGGCACGTTGGCCTGGGGATATTTATCAATTGAGCCAGAAATTTATTGCCTTGCTTGAGAAGTATTAAGAGCTATCTAGCAGAGATAAACCAGCTGACCCTTTCATGAAAAAGAGTCAGGCATTCCATAAATTTAAGGAATATAACGGCTAAGTTCAGTATTTAAACTTACCCCTTGTAACTTAAGTTGATTAATTCGTTGTAAATAAGCTGCGCCCTTCAATAAATGCATTGCTACATCGACTGCTTTTCGCTCGGTGTAATCATTAAGATAAGTATCCTTAACCCAGCTATTGAAAGCTCCAATACTAGGGCCCGCCCAAATTTGGTAATCCATTTCACGACCTTGCTCACCAATGTTAGACCAGCGTGAAGAAAGACCAAGGTACCAACGGAAAATTAATGCCATCTTACGCTTAGGATTATCGATTGCACGGGCTAGCATTTCCGGATCTCGCTCTTTGAAAAAGTCTTCTGTCCCTGCCCATATTTCATCAAGATTTTGCCGGAATATCTGCTTCTCAATTTTTTCACGTTCAGCAGTAGGAATTTCTTCAATAGAATTATAGGAGACATAAAGGTCATAAAGTTTATTAGCACGCATTGCGAACATAGAACCACGTTTTAAAACCTGAAGTTTTACTCCCATTTCAAACATGTCTGCAGCTGGTGCCATGGTGACATCAGCCATTTCTATGGTTGAGAGCAATTTTCGAGTATGTTCTGAAGCTCCAGCTTCAATACAGGATTGATTAACTGAACCTAGAACTATATAAGCTGCACCCATGTTAAAGGCAGCAAGGGCTGACTCAGGTGTTCCTATTCCGCCTCCAGCACCGACACGAAGTGTTTGTGCATAGTCAAACTTACTTTGAATTTCATCTCTAAGTGTAATAATTGAAGGTAGCAGTGTTAAAAATGGTCGATTATCGGTATGACCTCCTGAGTCTGCTTCAGCGGTAATATCATCGGCCATGGGAACTGTTTTAGATAACTCTGCCTGCTCTTCTGTGATCTTACCTTGTGCCAGTAGTTTATTAATAAGCTTGATTGGGGCAGGTTCCATGAAGCGTCTTGCTACTTCTGTGCGTGAAATTTTTCCGATAACCTTATGACCAATGTTGGTTGTACCATCAGCATTTCTTGTAAGTCCTGCTAGTCGATACCAAACGATATGTTCGGTGAGTGCTAAATAGGCTGAGGCTTCTACAGTTTTTACACCTAATTTCAAAAAGCGTTCAACGGCGCCACGTTCTAATGCTTCCTCTGCAGGTGCATGGATAAGATTTACTGCATAAGGCCCATCAGGAAGCTCAGCTTGTATACGTTTTATTGCATCTTCTACTGCATCGGGAATTAATCCTGCGGCTCCGAATGAACAAAGTAATCCTGCTTTGCCTAAGGCAACCACTAATTCAACCGAGGCGATTCCATTTGCCATGGCTCCACCATGATATGCATACTTTACACCATGATGTTTTTTGTATTCATCATCACCTAAATCTTCAGGGTTTAATGCTTGTGCAAAGGCTAGAACATTTTCAGAGCTGTTAGTCGACAGCTCATGACAAACGCCTAAGTCGTTCGCTTTGTTTGCTATATAAACAGGGTGGCCAAGATCCATAAGTTTTGCTTTGATGGAAGCTTCATCTGTTTTTAAATTAGCTGCATCAACTTGCCATGACCAATCGATTGCTTTGTTTTTATTTAATGCTAAGCTCGACATTTTTATTCCTTAACTATTATTTTAAGTTATGCTGGCAAGTCTCAGCTAGGCTCTAACTAAGACTTACCTAGTTTAATTTATGCTGGCAAGTTCTAACTAAGACTTACCTAGCCTTGTTCTTAATTACTAGGCTTCTACTATGCTTAGTACGATATCTTTTATGTGATAAATACGTAATCCATCTTTTGATAGATTGGCATTACCAATGATCCTTACCTCATCTTTTTCACGAATAATCTCTGTGATATGGACATCCAGAGACATCTGTTTATTGATTGGAGTAATCTGACCACGATATTTCCAGATTACTTCTGAAACCGGTGCAATAAATCTTGGGTTTGTAAAATCCTTACCTAGATCGTTTTTAACGGCGTAAGTTTGCAGCAATTCGATAATGGCTTCGACGCCTAACGAACCTGGCATTACGGGATCTTGATGAAAGTGATATCGAAAGAACCAGTCTGTAGGATCAATGGTTCTCTCACCATAGAGATAAGCAACTCCAGCATCTCCTCCACCTTCGACAATTGATACTGTATCGATGAAGTTCATCTGACCACCAGCTAGGCGATAATGTGGTTTACCAGCAGGTGCTTGATATAAAGCTAAGTTCTTATCGGATAAATCGTAGATTTCGATGTCTTTTTCAGGTGTATTATTATCAACGAACCAAGCATGAGTGATATTACCATTGTCGATACCTAGTTGATTAGTCAGTGACTCACCGCTGAAATATCCAAACACTGCTTTACCGGTATAGAAAACATCTCCTGCAACGGAGAGATCAAAGGTGAAGCTTTGGATAATTGCACCACCAGCTATGCTAGTACTGACCAGTACTGATTTATTGACGATGGTTTTGCCGCGTAAATCGATTTGCTTTAATAAGTTACCGGTTCCGTCTAGGTTTCTGAAGAATAAATCTTTTTCAGGATACTTGAGTGTGGTTCCCATATAACCTGAGATAAATCCATTAGGTTGCAGGGCGATTTCCATAATCAGAGAATAGGGGATCCAAGACTCATGGCTATTTTTGGTGAAATACCAAGCGTCTTCCGGCACATAGTATTCAGCAATACAGCTTGATGGATTTTTCAAATCAAGCCTTGTACCTTGTACTTCGATGACTTGGGTAACAACTTGTAATTCACCACAAGGCGTACGAGGTGGTATGCGTCCTTCATAGACGTCAAAGTCTGGACCAAAACAATTAGAGATATTGCCCGTTGCAAATTCAAACATGTGCCAAGCTGTAAAAGGCGCTACGTTTGGTGTGCGATTAGCTCCTTCAACAAATGGTGCTTCAAAATGTTGAATGGGTGTAACCCCCTTAATGGTTGCAGCAGTTAAATCAGATTCTACGCGCATCAAAGGACGGTTGGGATGTGCAAAAGGGTTCTTACCGGTTTCATCTAACGTTACCGGATCATTTGATGCAGTCTGAGTGACAATAACTTCACTTACTGGAGTAGTTACTGGTGCCGCGAGTTGCATTGAAGCAATATCATTAAGTACATAACGTGGTAGTTGCACAGGATAGGGTGATCCAGCATCTTGCTCATTAATCATGATACAAAGATTTTTGAAATCAACGACAACTTTACCATCAAGAATTATATCAATATTAGCCTTTAAGAATGGCTGAGGTAACATGCCCATCTCAGTAACTTCCATACGATAAGTCAGGGTATTGGATTGTGGTGTAACTTGCCCACGACAGCGCACCGTTTGTGATTCATCCTTCATTGGTTGGAAGCGTGCATTGTTAACATTGCTGTTCATGCCAAGCCACAACATAAAGAACATCGCCATCTGTCCACAACCTTCAGACATCAGCGAGCCTGCCATAACTTGATCGCCCTGAAAATGACAAGGGAAATACCAGTGATCAGGTTCAAGATCTTTTTGACCTTCAAGTAGTCCAAGACCCCAATGACCACCTTGGGGATCAATTTTCGTAATGCGTTCAATCATCAAAAACTTTTCAGATGAAAATTTAAGTGATGGATTACGACCGCCTTGATCATATTCTGCACCAAAACAGGCTGCGATATCACCATCAACTAATTTCAACATATCGGTGTAAGAATATTCTGTGCGCTTATTTTCTATGAGTGGTTTAAAATAAGTTTTGTTTGCTTCGGAAAGTTGGGCTTTGTCTACATCATTGAGTATGACGCCTTTGCCGTCAGCGAGTTCTTCATCGGTGAAGAAGCCTGCACAGCCGTTACGCATCTCAAGAACCACCTTGCCATTGACGTAGCAATCATAGTGGAAAAAGAACAATAATTGTTCGCCATTTCTTGCGTAGGAATCGATGTAAATTTCATAGCGAAGAGTTTCTCCACCAAAGGCCATATCTTCTTTGAAGGTTAATTGGCAATCTAGTAGACGATAAACTCTTTCACTCTTAGCTTGGAAATCAATACCGATATATGAAATTAACATCAAGTCACATTGACCAGATTCAACGGCCACAGACCAAGGGATTTGACCATCAATTAAGAAGGGCGCATCGGTTGGAATATCATATTCTGTTGCCATATATGACTTTTTATATTCATTCATTTTTGCATCAAGATCAGTCACTCTTGTTACTAATAAATAGTCTGTTGTTGGAAGTCGAACGCGTCGGGCGTAGTTATCAATAATGGCGTATTCCTCACCAAAAACTTTTGATATATCTCCTTCAGCAAATTCAACTAAATCGGCTTGATTAAAAATAATATTTTCAGGCTGATTATAGCGTTGAATCAATTGCAGTGAAGGGTAATTGTGACCAGCTGGTCCTTTGATTGTAAAACCTGATTCTGGACTTTCCACTATGCTTAATTCGGGCGCATCTGTGAGAGCTTGAGTTCCATTATTAAGTGGTAAGCCGGCGCTCAGTTCTGCTTGCATGGTGATCATCTGTGAAATTTGTTGTTGCGCAACTTGCCGAGATTTTAGAAAGGCATGATGGGTTGCTGATTGTTGATAAATTTCTTTACTAACTGAATTTTTCACGGTGTTTCCTACAAAAGTGTTGTTTGCTGCTCGTGTACTAACTGAACCTGTACGATCTGTTTTGGTACTAACAGCAAACTGGGGTACTAGGTTACTCATATCAATCGGTCTATGAACTGCCGTTAATACCTGATCTGCAACTTGCTGCTTGATCTGAAAAAAAGCGGTTGTATTAACTGCATCAACAATAGCTGTTGAAATTGATGGGCCGCCTAAAATAATATTTTTAATAAGCTCTGGACGTTTCTTAATTCCAATTTCGATAGCAGCTGCTTGATGTGGCTGCTTGGTTGCTGAAATGATTAAATGCGCACAGCTATTATCTTTACCTAAGCCATTAATAGCGATATTTTTATTTTGTTTATGATCAAGATAAAGTGCTGACTTTATGATACTGGCTATGCCCGATGCATTAAAAGTATGACCAATATTAGATTTGACTGAGCTGATCTTCTTAGCTGGATATAGTTTGGCGAACGCCGTTTTTTCTGCATTGTTTTCTGCAGCAAAACCACTGGCATGAGCCTCTATCATTTCAATGTCGTTGGCGTCAATGTTAGCTTGTTGAAGTGCCTTGCTAGCAGCTTGTTCGATGGCATTTGCATCACTACCTTGAACGAAACTTAGGCTGTCAATTTTTGCATAAACTCGCTCTACAGCAACCTGAGATTGTGGCTTAACAACTATGGCTGCAGCACCTTCACCGACTAGCCATTTATCAGCAGCTAGAGGGTCATTTGTTAGCGCATCGTTTGCTAGCGTAACAGGGTCAATTGCAACCTCTCCAAAATGTTGACGCAAGGTAATATTTTCAAGAGAGCCTGCGAGATCAACACTGGCAATGATCACCGCTTCAACATCTGAGGTTCTAAATAAATTATCAGCAAGCTCTACACAACGATAGACTGAATTTTCTTCTGCAGATAGTGTTATGGCCGGTCCAGAAAAATCCCATAAGGCAGAAATTCTAGATGCCATAATATTACCAATGAAACTAGTATATTGATTTAATTGAGCAGCAGAAGCCACGGCATCTTTTGCAATATTGGTCAGATCATTTTGTTGCTCTTGGGTTAAACTGATGCCTTGTTGAGTTAAACTTTCTTCTATCTGACTCGCTAGATTTACTCGACCACGATATTGATGCAGTTCTAATTCTATACCCATTGCCACAAGAACGGCAACATTGGTACCTTCCTTCAGACCGGCATCTTTTGCTGCTTTATCAGCTACACTCATCATCATTAATTGTTGAGGAATTAGACAATCTTGTTTATTTGGTGGCACTTTAAAGCGTAAGAAATCAATATCGAATTCTTCAACATAGCCACCTTTTGGTGCTTTAGATAACTGTAAAGTATTCATCACAGAAGCATCTTTTTCCATACCTTTCCAGCGCTGCGCTGGTAGCTCACGGAAGGTATGTTGATTATTATCAAGCAGTGCTTTAAATTCTTTTAGATCTTTAGCATCGCCAAAGTGTGCATCCATTCCGATGATGGCAAGCGGTTCAGCTTGTTTGGCTAGACCAAAATCTGCTTGCAACACCTGAGTGGGTTCTTGTAAAACTAAATGGGCGTTACTTCCACCAAATCCAAAGACACTAACACCAGCTGTTTTAGATCTGCCTTTAGTATCTGGCCAGTCAACAGTTTCGGTTGGCATTTGCTCAGCAGAAAAATAGCCTGAGGGTGAAGTTAGCGGTTGATGAAGATTAATAGTTGCTGGGATCTGTGCATGATTTAATGCCAAAATGGCTTTAGTCATGCCCGGCATACCAGCCGCTGTTAGTAGATGTCCTAGGTTTGATTTTACCGAGCCTAGTAAAGGCTTATTTCCATGATCTTTGAAAAATGTTTCCATGGAAGTTAATTCAACTTTGTCACCCTTCGGAGTTCCTGTGGCGTGACATTCCACATAATCTACATTAACAGGTGCAACATTAGCATCTGCATAAGCACGTTGATAAGCCAGTACTTGGCCTTTGGTGTTAGGACTTAGAACAAACTCTCCTTTGCCATCGTTGGTAAGGGCTCCGCCTTTAATAATCGCCTGAATAGCATCGCCATCTTTTACAGCGTCACTGTGACGTTTTAACACCATCATGCCTGCGCCTTCACCTGCGAATAAACCTTCTGAAGTTTTATCAAAGGGCGCATGGATATTATTGCCTGGGTAAGCTTGAAAGATCGAAAATCCCATATTCACAAACATCGGATCAGAACCTGAAACTGCTCCGGCTAACATCATTTTTGATTTACCGGTAAGCAAGTAATCACAAGCTAGTTTTACGGCGTAACAGGAAGATGCACAGGCTGCATCAAGGGAGAAGTTTGCTCCACCTAATTTAGCTGCCTTAGCTAATAACGCTGATGGATAACCTGCGACTAATGCATTATCGGGATGTATCTTTTTAGCCTCTGTAAAATGGCTAAGTTGAAACTCTGGGTTCAAAGCTTGCTTTAAACCATTATCGACCACTTTATTATACAGTGGTATAAAGAGGTGATTGGATGATTTTGTCGGAAAGGATAAATTGCCTAAGATGACGCCACATTCTTCTAATGCTTCACTGTTCCAGTAACCGGCATCTTTTAATGCTTGGCGTGTTACGGTGAGTGACCATTGATTAAGATCATCCATCTGTTCGAGATAATCACTTTCTACTGCGAATCCTTTGGAATCAAATTGTGCATCACGGATATAACCACCATGTACACAGTAGAATTTATCATCATCACCTTTTTTACCGTAATATTTGTCAGGATCAACGCCCATCTGATCGACGGTTGCTTTTGAACGGCAATCTTCTTTACTGAGCATTTTCTGCCAAAATTCTTCCGGGGCACTAGAGCCTGGGAATAAATTTGCGATGCCTATTACGGCTATGTCTTCCATACTTTTAGTCATGTTTTACTTTGTTCTCTTTTCTCTTTATGTATTAGAGATATTACATTCTTGTTCCGACATTTAAGGCTCTAGTAGTTTTGTTTCAGCATCCCTGCTGCAAAAACTTCTTTCACATAAACTACTAGAGCCCAAACACCTACCATTTACTTTAGTTATTAGATTCTTAAAATCTAATTCGTTTTATTAACGACTATTGAGCCGTTAAAAATTGTATCTAAATTTACATTTACGCCGTGACTGATTAACTTTGCTACAGCACGGTTATAGGTTAATTCGTCATTGGTTCCTTTGGCATTAACGGGAACCGATGCATGGGACTTTGGTTCGCCATGCTTTAATATTTTATCTGCCCAGCTACAAAGTGATCGTCCTGGTCCCATTTCGACAAAGACTCGTGCGCCTTTGTCGTGAAGACTATTGACTAGACGTGGGAAGTCCACCTGATCACAGAGGCATTTAGCGATGCTGTTAGCTATAGCTTTGCTGCGATGAGGTATAGGTAAATAACAGGAACTTGAAAACATTTTTGTTTTAATTCTGTCTGTTACATCCATCGTGAAAAGCGTTTCCATATCGGGATAGTTAGCGTGAGCTGGTGAGCTATGGATAGCATTGGGCATATCCATGGCCATACTTCTCACGCCTAAGTTTTTAATGACTCTTTCACAGGCTTCAGGGTAGCCACCGATTAATAAATTATCGGGCGTATTGATGATGGTGCAGTAAACACGATCTTCGTCCTTTGCCGCTTCAGTGACTTCGGCCAGCGTTGATCTTATGCTGTAGGTTTCCCAAATTGTGTGTTCATTTTCAACCGTATTATCTAACTTCCACAAGCTTCTTAATGTTGTTAATTCGCCAGATAATCGATTGTTAAATGTCTCTGAATTTGCCAGTCTAGCGCTCATTAATCCGGGTTGTTCCCAACAGCCAAGGGCTGCATACATGCTTACTTCGCCCATACTGTATCCTGCAGAATAATCAGCGTAGACGTTAAATACTTCTTCAAATATTTTGGTAAAGACACACGCAAAAGCTACACCGCATTCAGCAATATGAGCGAGATTATTTCTCAGCTCGCTATCGAGCTTTTTAAGTTCTTTGAAACTTAACGCAGAGATACTGCGAGGGTTGAGGAATGTATCTTTTAAGGTGGCGCCTATGTCATCGGCTAGGGCTGCCACAGGTTGATATATTTCTGGGAAGAGGTGAAATAAATCACGACCAAGTCCAACATAAGTTGCCCCGATACCCGGATAGAAAAAGGCTATATTATTTTCAGTACCCACGGGCATTGCTGTGAAATAACTACCCTTAGGCGTTTTCCATTCAGATTGTAAATCGAGTGATTTGACGACGCCTATCTTTGCTAGTGTTATTTCTTTAATCAAGTCATCAGTCGTTTCGGCGATGAGAGCTAGTCGGTATGCTGAACTTTTTTCTGCTTTAAATTGCTCATAATAAGTATGGGCTAGCACATTAAGTGTCTTGTCACTGTTGGCGTTATTTTGACAATGATCGTCCAGTGCTTCGAGTTTCTGGAGTAGTTGCTTTTGATCATTAAAGGCAATTAATAACAGTGATAAATTACTACAAGCCATATAGCCATTTTTGCGTACATCTTGGGTCTTATCCGCAATCTTGTTTTCTTGTAATACAAGATGACAATAACTGTCTGTGCTCATACAACTATAAGCTGCCACATGACTAGAACCATTTGAATTTGGATACCAAGGTCGGGCTTCAGTGGGAAAATAAAAAGCTGATGATTGCCACTTCGCAATACTTTCTACTGCAGGACCTTGCCAATCATTTATTCCAGAAATGTACTGTTGTTGCAATGAGATGACGGTTTTGAGTAAACCTGCCAGTTGTGAAAATCCATAACCTTCACCGGTAACACTCTTTGCACAACTTATTGCGGTGTGCAATTTTTGAGAGCATTGGGGATCTTGAGATTGATAAGCATCAAGTATCCCTGTTATCTCAAGCTCAGACTGAATTTTGTCGGTTAAGGCAGAGATCTCCAGCAGTGAAATGTCATCGGTCGTTAAATTAGCTAGTGCAATTGATGAAGCGATGGTCTTAGATACATCACTCTTACCTAAGCTCTTACCTTCACAGCTAGCGAAAGACTTAATGATTGAATAGATGTAACTTGATTGCTGTTTAGCAAAATCTTCAGAGGCTAATAAAACAGCCGCAATACCATTAGCCGTTTGGTAATGCTCAAAAAAATCATCGAGGGGAATCGTTGCTTTGCTGCTATTGGTTAACTCTAGAGTAGACTGGTTTGCCCCCAAAATAGCAACAACCCTAGGAGGACTATCTTGCTCTGCCTGAAGTTTTGATGTGGCTTCAACTAATGCTTCGGATAAATTAGGCACAACGCATAAGGAAGCGAAAGTGGTAGCGTAAGTCTCTAGAAAACGATCACCCAACTGTGATTTGCTATTAACTAAAATAACATCAATTTCTGTATTTTTTAATTGATTGGCAGTCGCTAGCCGCTGAACAGAATCAACACACAAAGATGCTAAATCATGCTCCTGAAGTAGAGGCTTAATTGCTGAAACTTTACCTTGATAAAAGGCACGCTCAACACGATCAATGTTGAGCTCGTTTGCAAAGTGGCCATCTATGCCAATAACGGCTAAAGATTTTTTTGTCGACAAGTTATTCATGTTAATAATTAAAGTCCAACCGTTTTGGATGTGCTAATAGTTGGCTCTTGATCGTTTGAACGAACTTTAAACACGTTATTCAAATTTGCGCTAACGGTAACTTCCGCCGATTTTATTTCAGCAAGAATTTTATTATCATCATTGATCAACGATATGTCAGCGATTAATTTCGAGGCACTTTTTTCAACAACGTGAAGTTGTAGGTAAAATAGTTCGTTTACCTGTACTTGACGATATGTCGTCCAACTTTTTGTTGAAGAGGGTAAGCTACCCATAGATAACTGCTTTCGTACCCAAACCAACATCGCTTGATAAACTAAGTCATTGGCAAATACATTATGCGAGGATAAAGGAAAGTCGCCTTGTTTCGAAACCGCTATATCAGGCACTAAACAAGCCAATAACAGACCCTCATTATCACATCGAATAATTTCTTTTATGCCCTGTAAACTCTCACCATGAAACAAGGTTCCATTGCTATAGAGTAGGCTTGCCTCTTTGATACCTTTGTCAATTTCAGTCGTGTCAGTGTCATATGAAACAACCAAATCAGAAACTTGTAACAGCGCTTTTTTTGAAGAGCGCTTTAATATCAACTCACCACCATAATGAAAAATAGCTTTTCCTCTAGCATTTACGCTAGAGACTTTAGATTCCAGTCGCAAATAATCAGGATCACCTATTTTCTCATCACCAATATTGTCTTCAAAAAGACTGACATCAATCTGATAATCTGCTGCTTCAGTGCCGTTAAAAACCACACCTTTAAAAAGTTTGTAATTTTCTACACCATGGTACTTATAACCACTAAAAACAGATTCAGCAGCCTCAGCCATCCATGCAATAGCACAGACAGTAGGGAATACTGCATTGCCACCGATCATATGATCGGATAAAAACTCGTTATCAACCGTTTGTAAATTCTTTATCAAACGGCCTTTAGTAACTTTTTTTCGGGGGTGCCCTCTTCGGCTGTGTTCTGGTCACTAGATTGATCACTGGACAGATCATTACCAACCAATATTTGAGGACAACGGTTTGTATGTGCAGCGAGCTCGTTAAGCATTAAGTCTGCACCTGCATCGAGAGGGATTATGTAAACGCCACGCTCATTAAACATGCGCTTTAATTCAGCAGTAACCATGCCACCATCCCAAGGTCCCCAATTGAAACTAAGCACTTGAGCTTTAGGATGAAGGGCTTTAAAACGGAAAGCTGTTTTATTGAGAATTTCATTGGCAATTGAATAATCAGATTGACCAGGATTTCCATAAAAACCAGCGGCAGAAGAGAACAGAACTAAATGCTTAATATTTTCAGTTTTTGCACAGCTTAGTAGAGAAATTAAACCATCAATTTTAGTCTTATAAACAGCGTTAAATTCTTCGAGTGTTTTTTGCTCAATGAACTTATCCGCTAGAACACCTGCTCCGTGAATAATGCCCGTGACATCACCAAATTGGGCTATAACAGTTGAGGTTGCAGACTTAACAGCTTCGCTGTCAGTTACATCAGCTGAAACATATTCAACCTGACCACCTGCTGCTTTGATGGCGTCTAAAGTTTGAGTGATCTCACGATTAGCAATGATAGGTTTAATTGCTTGAGTGATTTTAGCCGGTGTTGGTTTATCACCAGCCGCGATCATTGCCTGCATAGCAGCTTTCTTTAAATCAGCTTGTTCAGTAATTCCATTGGCCCAACTCGGCTCTGAGTTTTCATAAGCAGAGCGACCTAGAAGAATAAACTTTGACTGATATTCTTTAGCTATTCGGATAACACAATGTGCCGTTACTCCCTTAGCACCACCACTGACTAGGAATACCGAGTCGCTATCAATACTATTTCCAGCCTCTAAATTATAACTATCAGTAACTTCTCCGATAAGCGTTAGTCGACCTGTATTATCATGGGCAACTTCTACTAATTCATGATTTCTGTCAGCGAGTTCATCAGTCACTATGTTTGCAACTTTATCAACACCAAACTTACTTGATAGATCAACCGTTCGACAAAAAACGTCAGACCATTCATGGGACAGTGTTTTAACTAAGCCGTTTAATCCGCCTTGAACTAAGTCGGAGTTAAGTTCATCGCCCTCAACACCAAGACTTCCTTGACGCGTAACAACCATAAAGCTTGCACGAATAGTCGTGTTATTTGTATTTTTGTTTAGATTACAGTACTTAGCTAATAAGAACGCCAGCATTAATCCTTGCTTAGCATCGTCCGGATATTCAATACCTTTAATGCTGTTCTTCCCTTGCATATAAATCACAGCAGATAAGTCACCTGCTTGTTTTATTATTGACTGAATAACTGACTGAACGGTTTCATCTTCAACACTTGCTATTCCTATTACGTTGACTGCTTTAGGGAAGGCCTTCTTTGATGTGCTTTTAACCCAAGTCGGTTTGAGGGCGGTAACATTCCAACCTTCTTTAACGAGGTTAGCAGCTACTTTAATAGTGCTTGCTGTTCCGTCGTCAACAATTAATAAATTGCCACCTTTTACATCTTGCTCAATTTTTATCACTGAAGAAAGACGCTTGATTACAACCGTTGCACTTGGAGCAGGATTGACAGTATTTTCAGTTGAGACAACTTTAGATGCAGAATTAGATGCAGAACCTGATGCAGAGTTAGATACTGTACTTGGTGTAGTGTTAATCGACGATGTAGTGCTGAATATTGCAACGATTTCACCAAGGGTGCGCATTTCTGCTAAGGTTTCAGGTTCAACTTCAGGTAAGCCTTCCATTGAATCTTGAACAGCGCCAAGTATTTCAACGCGTTTTATAGAATCGATACCTAAGTCTGCTTCCATATCCATCTCAAGCTCTAACATTTCTGCCGGGTAGCCGGTTTTTTCAGCGACAACAATCATCAGGTTCTTAGTGAATAACTCGGGACTTACAGAGGAACTAGTTGCAGCAGTGTCGTCGGCAGTATTAATTGTAGTGGCTGAAAAAGCCGCTGCAGAAACTGAGGCCGCTTTTGATTTCATGTAATCAACGATTTCACCAAGAGTTCTTAACTCGGCTAGATCTTCAGGATTAAGTTCTGGTAAATCTGGAATGAGTTCTTGAACAGCGCCAAGAATTTCAACGCGTTTGATAGAGTCAATGCCAAGATCGGCTTCCATATCCATTTCAAGTTCTAACATCGCTGCAGGATATCCTGTTTTATCAGCGACAACTTCCATCATAATGGATTGAATTTTATCTAAATCCATAGCGACTACAGAACTTGTTTCGGTAGACGCTTGTGCACTATTTTCTACAACCGATAATTCAGGAGTTGGGATATCAGCGATAGCAGCGGCTTTCGATTTCATGTAATCAACTATTTCGCCAAGGGTTCTTAATTCGGCTAAGTCTTCTGGATTAAGCTCAGGCAAATCAGGAATTAACTCTTGAACAGCGCCAAGAATTTCAACACGCTTGATGGAGTCAATACCTAAGTCGGCTTCCATATCCATTTCAAGCTCGAGCATTTCTGCTGGGTAACCGGTTTTATCAGCGACAACTTCCATCATAATGGATTGGATTTTATCTAAATCAATGGTGCTAGTTGCAACGAGTACTGGAGTCGCTACAGCAGATTGTGTTGGAGCAACAGCAGACGCTTTTGATTTCATGTAGTCAACTATTTCGCCAAGGGTTCTTAACTCGGCAAGATCTTCAGGATTAAGTTCCGGTAAATCTGGAATTAACTCTTGAACCGCGCCAAGAATTTCAACACGCTTGATGGAATCAATACCTAAGTCGGCTTCCATATCCATTTCAAGCTCGAGCATTTCTGCTGGGTAACCGGTTTTATCAGCGACAACTTCCATCATAATGCTTTGAATCTTTTCTAAATCGATAGTTGAAGAAGTGGCAGCCTGACTTATTGGTGCTGAACTATCAACAGTCGCAGCTTTTGATTTCATATGCTCAACGATTTCGCCAAGGCTTCTTAATTCGGCTAGATCTTCAGGATTAAGTTCCGGTAAATCAGGAATGAGTTCCTGAACAGCGCCAAGTATTTCAACACGTTTGATAGAGTCGATACCTAAGTCGGCTTCCATATCCATTTCAAGCTCGAGCATTTCTGCTGGGTAACCCGTTTTATCGGCAACCACGTCCATCATAATAGTTTGAATCTTTTCTAAATCAACCCCAACAGCTTGTGCAACTTGTTTAACGTCACTCTTTACAATAGCTGCTGCAGACACTGGTGTTGTTGTGGCTTGTCTAGCAACCGGTGCAAGAATGGGTTCAGCTACTCTTGTTGTTACTGGCGTTGTTGTTACTGGTGCAATTATTACGGGTGCAGCTGTTGGTTGGGTTTTGATTGTAGTACTTACCGACTCAGCTACAGTTCCTAACATGTTCGACATGTTGCCAGTTTGATTATTCAAATATTGTTCATGTACTTTCAATGTTTCAGACTGGAACTGATGATACATACCTAAGGTACGCTCAATACTCTGAGGTAACTCAGCAGCACTTTGCTGATTTTGTAACACTGAATCAACTGTCTTGGCATAGTCCTTCGGACCTTCCATGTATTGTTGATGAACATTCAATAACTGTTGTTGATGTTCTACAAATTGGTTCACACTGCGTTCAATAGAGTCAACTGAATCACTAGAGTTATTAACAGCCTGAGCGGATGCCGCTGGATCAGTTACATAGACAATTTTTTCAACAACCCTTTCTACAATCTTTTCTATAACTACAGGCTCTGCAATTACAGGTTCTATAATTACTGCTGAAGCTTGCTTGACTGTCCAACCATCGGTTAGTGCGTCATCAAAGGCTTTTTTAGTCTTAGGGTTAACATAAGATGCCGCAGAAAGTTTCATCACCATAGGAGAAGATTTAGGTGCTGTTAATGGGCGCTTAATAGCTGAGTGGCTATCGATATCGTTGATATTAATACCAAGGACCGCCATCTGAAGGGCAGCTTGACGCATTTGTAAATCAGCAGATTTCTTTGGATTAGCATTGACTGCAATAGCAGTAACATCGTCTTTATCAGCAAGGATATTCTCAACTAACTTAGTGAGCACATTCTTTGGACCAAACTCTATAAAGAATCGACCACCTGTAGCATAAATATTGTCAATTTCGTCTTTAAAATAAACTGATTCTAAAATATGATTTTTTAAACTCTTCTTAATTTCAGCCGCTTTATTAGAATGTACTTTACCGGTTGCATTTGAAAATACAGGAATAGATGGTGCTTTAAATTTAGCTGCATCAATTGCCTGGGAAAAAGGTTTTTGAGCATGACCAACAAGAGGAGTATGAAAGGCAGCAGAAACGGGTAGTTGTACCACTTTATAGCCATTGGCTTTTAGATGATCAAAAGCTTCCATTACCTTGGCCGTTTCACCAGCAACAACCACTTGATTATTAGAGTTGTAATTTGCAATCGAAATATCATCAATGGTTTTAATGTCTTTGGCTATTTCTTTTGCATCACCGATAACTGCTATCATAGTGCCCGGATCAGTCTTTCCTTTAGGTGAAGCACCATTAGCTGAAGAGTCAGTTTGAGCTTTCATCGCTTGACCACGACTCATCGCGAGCATTCGATAATCTGAATCGTTTAATACCCCAGCTGCCCAAAGGGCGGTCAGTTCACCAAAGCTATGTCCAGCAGTAAAATCAGCCTTAAAACCAGCTTCTTCAAAAGCTTTATACAAGCTCATGCTCAACGTACCAATTGCAGGTTGAGCGTGTTGCGTTAAACGCAGCGCTTCTTCCTGAGCTTTCTGGCCATCTTTTGTAAAGGCAGGAATTGGATAAGTGATTGATGAAAGATGACCGAGGCCAGACTTCTTAAATTCATTATCCATATCAGCTGTAGTTTCCATGATAGTAGGAAAGTTACACGCTAGATCTGAACCCATGTTGACATATTGTGAACCTTGACCCGAGAAAAGCGCTACTACTTTTCCTTTTTGCTCTACGCCAGAATCACGATAATAAATACCTGTTGGAACACTCCAATTGGACTCGCCTGAACGCGTTGCAAATTGCTTTAATGAAGCATCAATCATCTTGATTGCATCATCAGCATTTTTCGCGATAAAGCCACAACGAGCAAGGGTTGATTTTGGCGTTGTTAAATTACATACAGTGACTAGGGCATTGAAAATATAAGGTTGATCGTCAGCTTGGACTGAAAGCTTGCTGCGCCAATCATTTAATTCAGCGACCAGCGTTTTTTCATCATCAGCGGTCACTAAAATAGACTGGGGAACATTATTAATTCGATATTGTCCTGATTGCTTTGGTTGGTATTCTTCCAAAACCATATGGTAGTTAGTGCCACCAAAACCGAAAGAACTCACACCTGCTCGACGAGGTACACCATCTTCTCTTGGCATCCAAGGGCGAGTCATGCTGTTGAGATAGAGCGGACTATTTTCAATATTTAAGTTACTACTTGGTTGATCAATATTAATCGAAGGAGGAAGCACCTTATGATGTAGGGCTAAAACGGCTTTAATCATTCCTGCAGAACCCGCCGCAGATTTGGTATGACCAATTTGAGACTTAACAGAACCAAGTGCTATGTGTTGTAACTGATCATTGTCTTCAGAAAAATGCTTAGTCAATCCACCAAATTCAGCGGCATCCCCAGCAAGAGTTCCTGTACCATGCGCTTCAATTAAGCCACAAGTCTCAGGTGCAAATCCAGCGTCTAAATAGGCACGTTTTAATGCCTTTGCTTGACCATCGGGACGAGGTGCATAAATAGATTTAAAACGACCATCTGAAGAAGTACCAATACCTTTAAGTACAGCGTAAACACGATCGCCATCACGCTCAGCATCTTCAAGACGTTTAAAGGCCATCATGCCAATACCTTCGCCAACCATCATGCCTTTAGAATCTTCATCAAAAGGACGGACGTCATCGTTAGTAGTAAAAGCTGGAGTTTTTGAAAATGACATATACATAAAGGGTGAGTTATCACAACAAACACCACCTGAGATCATCACCTCTGAGCGATGTTCTAACAAGTCAGAGACTGCTAATTTTATCGCTGCAAGAGAACCTGCACAGGCTGCGTCAACCACACAGTTTGTTCCACCAAAATCGAAACGGTTAGCGATTCGACCAGAGATAACATTGCCTAACATGCCCGGGAATGAATTTTCTTCCCAAGGAATATAGGCTTTTTTGAATTTTTCTATGATCATCGCGCTGTCTTCAGCGTCGATGCCTGAGGCTTTTAATACTTTTTCTAAAATAGGTCCCTGTAGTCGTGATGTTAGAGGAGAAATTTGTTTCTGACCACCACCTACACCGAGGGTAATACCAATTTTGTCGCGATCGTATCCACTGCCATCACCAATTCCAGCATCATTTAAAACATCTCTAGCTACAACGAGAGAAAGAAGCTGGGCAATATCGGTTAACTCAAGGATGTTTGGTGGAAGACCAAACTCCATAGGGTCAAAATCTAATTCGGGTATAAATCCACCGCGCTTACAGTAGGTCTTATCAGCTGCTTTTTTATCGTCAGAATAATAATCATCAATTGCCCAACGAGATGCTGGTACATCAATGATGGAATCAACTGCTTCAAAAATATTGTCCCAATATTGTTCAAGATTTTTCGCATTGGCAAAAACTGAAGCCATGCCGATAATGGCAATGGGAGTTTCTTGTAGACGAGAGTTAAACTTCTGGTCTGCTTTGCTTAACGACTTTGTAGCTTTTTTGTTGGTCATTTAATTATTCCGTTTTAGATTTAATACTGGTTTCGTTAATCGATTAACGTTTAATATCTACAGAAGAGTCATCTTCTTTAGAGGAGACGCTAGAATTATCTAGTGCTTCATCAAGTAGGCGAAATCGACTTAAAAATTCATTGTAGTTACCCGCCAAAATACGACGGATGTGGAAAGGGGCTTTGGTGAGAACATGATGCATGTAACGCCCTGCTGCTTCTTTCTCGTCGCCATCATAGATATCAACGTAGATCCAACCTGAGTCAGGATCATTGGCTATCAATAAACGACGCTTACCTTGCTCGCCTTGAAATTCGGGTAGTTTAGTGACTTTAACTTGCACCACTTCACTGTCTTTAATACCGCTGGTGCTATTGAGCACTTCACGTATAGCTTCGGGTGACACATCACTAAGTAGTACTTTTCGATCAGAGGTATCTTCTATAGCAACCTGTACCGACTCGTCTGCATCTGAGGTAGCACCTGAATCTTGCATATCAGCAAGTCTGGATACACCATGTCTTTTTAAACAACGTTGCAGTCCTGCGCGGGATGCATTGGGATTGATAAAGTTTTTGCAGACCTCAAGTAGTTCATCGAGTGAGAGCAACAAACGTGTACGTAATTCAACGACAACATATTCTTGAGAAGGACTTAAGGTGGTGTTGAGTTGTTTGGGTACGTGTGATTTATCATCAACAGATTCACGTTTACGCCATTTACGAACGGTTGCTTCTGATACTTTTAAAAGGCGTGCTAATACTGCTGTGGGTAGAGCCGATTCTCGGATAAATTCCCTCATTTCAACAGTCGTTGTTGCGTTAGCGTGTTGTTTCATAAAACCTTCTGGATTAATATACACAAGACCTTGGCGCGATATCTGCCTAAGGGTGTCGGAATATACACAAAAATATCACCCAGTACAATCACCCGATACTGATATATGGAAAAGAAATGATAATATTGTTGTTTTTATGATTTTTTTGATAGGTTTTATAGTATTTTTTTAACGATTTAAAAATGTAACTATCTGATATAATTGTATAAGTTGCTATTTTCTCTAGAGGGAAGCCTAAGATTTTGTTAAATAATGAGGTTTTCTAGAATATCGGGTGATTGTAGTAAGATTTGTAACAAAGTTTATAACAATATCGATAATATTTAGCCGATATTTGTTTTTCAGAGTAAAATTGATAAATTACAATGGTTTGAAAGGAAATAAGTGAATAATT
>Ga0307492_10000265_pt1 | contig 22622 bp, 25 predicted proteins | sample SI3LmetaG_FD_202365 | JGI IMG/M metagenome (GOLD analysis project Ga0307492, IMG submission 202365) | Sea-ice brine microbial communities from Beaufort Sea near Barrow, Alaska, United States - SI3L | ecosystem: Environmental > Aquatic > Marine > Coastal | place: USA: Alaska | collected 2017-05-06 | reverse complement strand
CTCCCCCCGACCCCCTCCCCTGAAGGGGAGGGGGAGAAGAAGCCCCACGTCGTCGCCATCGACTATGGCTCGAAGGACAACATCTTCCGCAACCTCGCTCGGGCCGGCGCGAAGGTGACGGTGGTGCCCGCGCGCACCTCGCTGGCGGAGATCATGGCGCTGAATCCCGATGGCGTTTTTCTCTCCAACGGCCCCGGGGATCCGGCGGCGACGGGGACATACGCGGTGCCGGTGATCAAGGGCCTGCTGGAGGCGGATTTGCCGCTGTTCGGCATCTGCCTCGGCCACCAGATGCTCGGCCTCGCCGCCGGGGCCAGGACCGCCAAGATGCACCAGGGCCACCGCGGCGCCAATCATCCGGTGAAGCGCCTGGCGGACGGCGCGGTCGAGATCACCAGCATGAACCACGGCTTCGCGGTCGATAACGCGACCCTGCCGCCCGGCGTCGAGGAAACCCACGTCTCGCTCTTCGACGGCACCAATTGCGGGATTTCGATCACGGGGAAACGGGCGTTCGGCGTCCAATACCATCCGGAGGCGAGCCCCGGCCCACAGGACAGTTTTTATCTGTTCGAGAAGTTCGTGGGGATGTTGGGGTGAGTGATTTGGATCTGTCAGTCGCTGGCGACGACGATCGCTGGATGCTTTTGGAGCGCGTCTCAGCTGAGAACTTGTCTCTTATTGTTCGGTCCCGGATCAACCCAACAGTTACGAGCTTCGCCGCGGCCCACGGGGTCGTTGCTGTAATCTGTGATGTGCTTCCGCAGCATGTTCGTGACGACGGTTTCCCGAGTTGCTTAGATGACCTCCACGCTCTTGAGGATACGATCATCGCGACGATCGCGAATTCAGGTGTTCCCGCGTTCCATACGGCCTCTGCGACGGGCGATGGGAGGCGAGTGCTGTATGTGGCGGCAGACACAGATTTGGATCTTGCCGCGATCCTAAGCACCATTCCGAGCGACGTTGCACTTCTGTCAGAGTTTAGTGACCTGGACTTTGACGTTTATCAAGACTTCGTCTCACCGACCAAACTCGACACCCAATTTAACGGTGATCGCGGCGTGATGGCGAGCCTTGCCGAGCAAGGAGACGATGGCGCTATCCCTAGGAAGATCGATTTCTGGCTCTATGGCGAACGTCAGGGGCTTGATCAGGCGGTGAAGCGCCTTTTGGGTGTCGGGTTTGCTGTCGATCACTGGCTGGAAGATCCCTTTGGCGTCGTACTCACGATTGAATCGTCAGCCGACATGACCAGCTTTCGCGATCTCACGCCGTTGTTGCTGGAAACTGCCGAAGAGTTTGGAGTGGTCTACGATGGCTGGGAAACTTTCGTCGTAGGCGCAGAAGTTTCGCGGCCCCCGACCAGCGCAAAACCCTCACTGTGGGGCCGCCTGCTCGGCCAGAAAAAGAACTAGATGCCCAAACGCACTGACATTTCCTCGATCCTCGTCATCGGCGCCGGACCCATCATCATCGGGCAGGCGTGCGAGTTCGACTATTCGGGCACGCAGGCGATCAAGGCGTTGAAGGAGGAGGGCTACCGCGTGGTCCTCGTCAACTCCAACCCGGCCACGATCATGACCGATCCGGAGATGGCCGACGCCACCTATGTGGAGCCGATCACGCCCGAGATCGTCGCCAAGATCATCGCCAGGGAGCGGCCGGATGCGCTGCTCCCGACGATGGGCGGGCAGACCGCGCTCAACTGCGCGCTCGACCTCGAGCGGATGGGCGTGCTCGCCGAATATGGCGTGCGGATGATCGGCGCCAATGCCGACGCCATCGACAAGGCGGAGGACCGCCAGCGTTTCCGCGAGGCGATGGACAGGATCGGGCTCGAGAGCGCGCGCAGCGGCGTGGCGCATACGGTCGAGGAGGCCTTCGCGGTGCTCGAGCGGACCGGGCTGCCCGCGATCATCCGCCCCAGCTTCACATTGGGCGGCACCGGCGGCGGCATCGCCTACAACAAGGCGGAATTCGAGCAGATCGTCCGCTCCGGCCTCGACGCCAGCCCCACCAGCGAAGTCCTGATCGAGGAATCGCTCCTCGGCTGGAAGGAATTCGAGATGGAGGTGGTGCGCGACCGCAGGGACAATTGCATCATCGTCTGCTCGATCGAGAACGTCGATCCGATGGGGGTGCACACCGGGGACAGCATCACCGTCGCCCCGGCGCTGACGCTGACCGACAAGGAATACCAGATCATGCGCAATGCGAGCATCGCTTGCCTGCGCGAAATCGGCGTCGAAACAGGTGGTTCCAACGTACAGTTCGCAGTCGATCCGAAGTCCGGACGGCTCATCGTGATCGAGATGAACCCGCGGGTCTCGCGCTCCTCGGCGCTGGCCTCGAAGGCGACCGGCTTCCCGATCGCGCGCGTCGCCGCCAAGCTCGCGGTCGGCTACACGCTCGACGAGCTGACCAACGAGATCACCGGCGCCACCCCCGCCGCTTTCGAGCCGACCATCGACTACGTCGTCACCAAGGTCCCGCGCTTCGCATTCGAGAAGTTCAAGGGCGCCAAGCCCGAGCTCTCGACCGCGATGAAATCGGTGGGCGAGGTGATGGCCATCGGCCGCTGCTTCGCGGAGAGCATGCAGAAGGCGCTGCGCGGGCTCGAAACCGGGCTCGACGGCTTCAACCGCGTGCCCGAGCTCGAGGGCGCCGGTCGCGACGCGATCACCGCCGCGCTCAGCCAACGCACCCCGGACCGCATCCTCAAGGTGGCGCAAGCGTTCCGCGAGGGCTTCGGCGTCGATGAAGTCCACACCCTCACCGGCTACGACCGCTGGTTTCTGCGCCAGATCGAGGCGATCGTCGCCGAGGAGACCGAGATCGGCGCGAACGGCATCCCCACCGATGCCGAGGGCCTGCGCCGGCTCAAGGCGCTGGGCTTTTCCGACAGGCGCCTGGCCACGCTGGCGGTGCGCAGCGTCGGGGTCGCGGGCGGGCTGGGCGAGACACAGGCCAAGCGCTCGGGCCTGCTCCACGATGCCCTGCGCGCCATGGCGGGCGCGACCAGCGAAGCCGAGGTGCGCGCGTTGCGCCACCGGCTCGGCGTGCTGCCGGTGTTCAAGCGCATCGACAGCTGCGCCGCCGAGTTCGAGGCGATCACGCCCTATATGTACTCGACCTACGAGGCGCCGAGCTTCGGCCCAGAAAACGGGGGCGCGGAGGACGAGGCGGACCCCAGCGACCGGCGCAAGATCGTGATCCTGGGCGGCGGGCCCAACCGCATCGGCCAGGGCATCGAGTTCGACTATTGCTGTGTCCACGCCTGCTTCGCGCTTTCCGAAGCCGGGTTCGAGACCATCATGGTCAACTGCAATCCGGAGACGGTGAGCACCGATTACGACACCAGCGACCGGCTCTATTTCGAGCCGCTGACCGAGGAGGACGTGCTCGAGATCCTGCGCGTCGAGATGAGCCGCGGCGAGCTGGTGGGGGTGATCGTCCAGCTCGGCGGGCAGACGCCATTGAAGCTCGCCGCCGCGCTCGAGCGCGAAGGCATCCCGATCCTGGGCACTTCGCCCGACGCGATCGACCTTGCCGAGGACCGCGAGCGTTTCGCCAGGCTGGTGCGCCAATTGAAGCTCAGCCAGCCGCGCAACGGCATCGCCAAGAGCCGCGACGAGGCCGCCGCGGTGGCGCGCGCCATCGGCTACCCCGTGCTGCTGCGCCCCAGCTATGTGCTCGGCGGCCGCGCGATGGAGATCGTCGATAGCGAGGCGCAGCTCGACGACTACATCGCCACCGCGGTCAATGTCAGCGGCGACAGCCCGGTGCTGGTCGACCGGTATCTGCGCGACGCGATCGAATGCGATGTCGACGTGATCGCCGACAGCGCCGGCGAGGTGCGGATCGCGGGGGTGATGCAGCATATCGAGGAGGCGGGCGTCCATTCGGGCGACAGCGCCTGCACGCTGCCGCCCTACAGCCTCGGCGCGGAGGTCATCGCCGAGATGGAGCGCCAGGCCGAGGCGCTGGCGCGGGCGCTCAAGGTTCAGGGGCTGATGAACGTCCAGTTCGCGGTCAAGGGTTCTGAGGTGTTCCTCATCGAGGTCAACCCGCGCGCTAGCAGGACCGTGCCCTTCGTCGCCAAAGCGATCGGGCGCCCGGTGGCCAAGATCGCGGCGCGGGTGATGGCGGGCGAGCCGCTCGCCAATTTCGAGCCTTTCGACATCCGGCCGGCGCATATGTCGGTGAAGGAAGCCGTGTTCCCTTTCAGCCGTTTCCCCGGCGCCGATCCGGTGCTCTCGCCGGAGATGAAGAGCACCGGCGAAGTCATGGGAATCGACAGGGATTTTCCCGCCGCCTTTCTCAAGTCCCAGCTCGGCGCGGGCATGAACCTGCCGGATCGCGGCACGCTGTTCGTCTCGGTCAAGGACAGCGACAAGCCGGTGATCGTGCCGGCGGTGAAGGCGCTGCTCGACCACGGTTTCAAGGCGGTCGCGACCGGCGGCACCCAGCGCTATCTCGCCGCGCAGGGGCTCGACGTCGCCCCGGTCAACAAGGTCGCCGAGGGGCGCCCGCATATCGTCGATGCCATCATCGACGGCGAGATCGCGCTGATCTTCAACACCACCGAGGGCTGGCAATCGCTGCTCGATTCCAAATCGATCCGCGCCAGCGCGCTCGAAAAGAAGCTGCCCTATTACACCACCGCCGCCGCCAGCCTCGCGGTCGCCCGCGCGATAACCGAGGTCGAGGCGGCGCGGCTTGAAGTGCGCAGCTTGCAAGACTATTATAGCTGAACACGCATTCATCCTTCCCGACATAGCCCGCCATCCAGGCCCTTCTGCCGGGAACGGCGGCGAATTGCCGGGGAGCGGGAGCGAGGAAAAGGGAACTATGGCGACGATGGAAAAGGTGCCGATGCTGGCCGAAGGCTATGAGAAGCTGACGGCGGATCTCAAGGTGCTGCGGGCCGAACGGCCCCGGATCGTCGAGGCGATCGAGGAAGCGCGCGCCCACGGCGATCTGTCCGAGAACGCCGAGTATCACGCCGCCAAGGAACGCCAGGGCCAGGTCGAGATGCAGATCGCCGACATCGAGGACAAGGTCACGCGCGCGCAGATCATCGATCCGACCACGCTCTCGGGCGACAAGGTGGTGTTCGGCGCCACCGTTACTTTGATCGACGAGGACGACAAGCCGGTCCGCTACCAGATTGTCGGCCAGACCGAGGCCGATGCCAACCGGGGCCGGATCAGCTACAATTCCCCGCTCGGCCGCGCGCTGATCGGCCGGCAGGTCGAAGACGAGGTCGAGGTCACGGTGCCATCGGGCGACAAATTCTACCTCGTCGACAAGATCGAGTTCATCTGAGCGCGGCGCGGGGAGCGATACGCCAATGGCGTCGCCGCCCCGCCCGATCGCCGAACGCGCCGTCGCCGCGCATCTGCGCGGCTACGGCGCGGTCGCCCCCGACAGGACGATGGGCTTCGCGCCGATGCGCTGGCGCCACGCGCGCGCGCTGGCGCGGCTGCGCGATGTCGGGGTGGTCAAGGGCGGCGACGGGGCGCTCTGGCTCGACGAGATCGCCTGGGACGAGCGCCGCGGCAAGCAGCGCAAGCGCGCGCTCGCGCTGCTGGCGCTGGGCGCGGTCAGCGCCGCGATCGCCGGGCTGACGACGTTTAGAGGGTAGTGCGACGTATCTCGACTGCGCTCGATACGAACGGATATTGGGGTAGGATCAAACGAGCTCCGTTCGTGTCGAGCGCAGTCGAGACACGCTCGCGCTCCTTACCCCTCGGGTTCGAGCAGGCGGTGAAGGTGGACGATGACATATTTCATCTCGGCGTCGTCCACGGTGCGCTGCGCCGCGCCGCGCCAGGCCTCGAGCGCGCCGGCATAGTTGGGATAGACGCCCACGAAATCGACCTCCGCGAGGTTCTCGAACTCGAGCGTCTGCGGGTTCTTCACGCGGCCCCCCATCACGAGGTGGAGCAGCTGCCTGGTCGGTGTCTCGGTCATCGTGGTCCGTTCGCTTCGGGATTGCGCGCGGCGCCCCATAGGAAAAGCGGCGCGGCAGGGAAAGCCCGCCGCGCCGCTTTGCCGACATATCGCGAAGGTCAGTGCTGGAGGCGGCCGCGCAGACCGTCGATGGTCTTGCCGGCGCGCTTGCCGCTGCGCTTGGCCGCATCGACAAGATAATCGGACAGCGCGCTGCCTTCCCGGGCGGCGGCGGTCTGCCAGGCGCGCGCCTTGTCGCCCACGCTTTCGCCCAGATCGGCGAGCTTGTCCTGGCCCTTGCCGGCCGCGCTGCCCGCGGTCTCGAGCAAGCCCAGGCCGTAGGCGAGCGCCGCCTCGGTCGCGACGCCGGCGAGCTTGCCGGTCTTCTTGCCGAGCTTGCGGCCGCGACGGGTGAAGGCGCCGACGATGAGCGCGCCGATGGCCACTCCGGCCACCGCCTTGAGCGGATTGGCCTTGACGTATTCGAGCGCGCCGTCGGCGAAGCCGCGGTCGGCATTGCGGCGCTCGCCGGCGGCGATCTTGCCGCGCAGCGCCTCGCGCTTCTCGGCGTCGGTCTTGGCCGGCTTCGCGCGCGGCTTGGCGGGGGTCTTGGCCGAGGTCTTGGCGCCGGCGTTGTCGGTGGATTTGGCCATCGTGGATCTCCGAAAAATCTGCTGTGCTTCCGAACGGCGGGGAGGGACGGGGGTTCCTGTCAGCGCTAATCGCCGCCGCCGGGCTCGTCCTCGCCGAACAGCGCCTCGAGGATGGGATGGCGCGCGAACCACAACACCAGCGCGGCGACGATCGCCGCCAGCGCGCCCTTGTGATCGGCGGCGACCTCGATCGCCTCCTCGTAAACCTCGCTCGCGCCCCCGGCGATGCGATCGACGGCGCGCTCGCCGAGGCCCTTGAGCGCCAGATCGGCGCGAAGGTTCTCGAGATCGGCTTCGACCAGCGCGCGCGCGGCATCGCGCATATGGCGATCCTCGAGCAGCTGTTCGCGGCTCCGGTTCATGCCGCATCGTCCTCGAACACGTCGCGGATGTCGCCGATCTTGGCGCGCAGCTTGAGCACGAACACCAGCGCGCCGAGCAGGAGCGTGGCGACGACGAGCGCCGTGGCGGTCCACGGCCCTACCAGCGGCACCAGCGCGATGACCACGCCGACGGTCAGCGCGATCAGCGCCAGATGGAGCAGCCCGAACGCCGCCGCGCCGTAGATGGCGGTCCATTTGAGGCGATTGGCGGCGAAGCCCGCGCGCGTCTTCTGATAGGTGAACTCGGCCTCGAGATAGGTCTTGCCGTCCGCGATCAGCGCGTCGATATCTTCCATCAGCGAAGGGCCCCCGGTCTCGCTGGCGTCCGCGGACGCGGCCGTCTCGGGATCGGGTTCGTCGGGCAGGTCGGGCGGAAGCGTCACGCCTCCGCCCTTAAGGTCCGCGTCGGGACTGTCCACCCCCGCAGGCCGGGCCTAGCGGCGGAGCAGACGCGAGAGCAGGAAGCCGAACACCGCGGCGATGCCGACCGCGGCGCCGGGACTCTTGCGGACGAAGGCGCGCGCGTCCTCGCCCAGATCGTCGATGCTCTTCTGGTCGAGCCTGGTCGCGGCGTCCCGCAGGCCGCGCGAGGCGGTGCGGGCATAGTCGCCGTATCTGGCGCCCAGCTTCTCGTCCACGACCTGGGCGCTGTCGGCCACCGCCTGGCCGAGCGCGGTCAGCCCTTCGCTGACCTTGCCCTTGCCCTGCGCGGCGAGTTCCTTGCCCCTGACCCTGGCTTCGTCGCCATAGGCGCGGGCCTCGCTCGCCCAGTCCTTGCTCTTGCTCTGGGCCTGCTCGCGGTAGAGCCCGGCCCGCTCGCTCGCCTCGGCGCGGAGCGCGGCGGCGCCGGCCCTGGCTTCGCTGACGGCGGCGTTGAACCGCGACTTCGCCTCGCTGCGGTGCGCCGAAGCGCCGGTAACGGTGTTCGAGGCGGTGGCGGAGGTGTCGGTGGTGGTCTGGTTCATGGTTCGAGCCTTTTTCGCGGTGTTCGACGATGGCGCCCGGCGGGGCGCCGCTCCGGACGCGGATGCGCCCTTCCGGGGAGCCGCGCGCTTCCTGGGGGCGGGTGGAGCAGAATCGTCGGCCATGATGGTCTCCCTCGAAAGGCGCATGCGCGCCCAAGGCGCATGCCCGCCGGTTGTTCCCGATTGAACGCCGCTTGCACGGCAATGTTCCGTTGCATAGGAGCCGCCGCACGATCGCGACAGACCCTATTTAGGGGGTGTCATATCGGAATACAACACCTGCTCCGGAGCCTCCGCCAAATGACCGCGATCGTCGACATCCACGCCCGCGAAATCCTCGACAGCCGGGGCAATCCGACGGTCGAGGTGGACGTGCTGCTCGACGACGGCAGCTTCGGGCGCGCGGGCGTCCCCTCGGGCGCCTCGACCGGGGCGCACGAGGCGGTGGAGCTGCGCGACGGGGACAAGGCCCGGTATCTGGGCAAGGGCGTCACAAAGGCGGTGAACGCGGTCAATGGCGCGATCTCCGACGCCATCCTCGGCCTCGACGCCGAGGACCAGCGCGACATCGACCGCGCGATGATCGAGCTCGACGGCACCGCCAACAAGGGCACGCTCGGCGCCAACGCCATTCTCGGCACCAGCCTCGCGGTCGCCAAGGCGGCGGCCAATGCGCGCGGCCTGCCGCTCTACGCCTATGTCGGCGGGGTCGGCGCGCATGTCCTGCCCGTGCCGATGATGAACATCGTCAACGGCGGCGAGCATGCCGACAACCCGATCGACATCCAGGAATTCATGATCATGCCCCTGGGCGCGGACAGCTTCGCGGAGGGCGTGCGCTGGGGCGCGGAGGTGTTCCACACGCTCAAGAAGGGGCTGTCGCAGAAGGGCCTGAGCACCGCCGTCGGCGACGAGGGCGGCTTCGCCCCCGACCTCGCCAGCACCCGCGCCGCGCTCGATTTCATCATGGCCTCGATCGTCGAGGCCGGGTTCCGGCCCGGCGAGGAGATCGTTCTGGCGCTCGACTGCGCGGCGACCGAATACTTCAGGGACGGGCGCTATGCGATGAGCGGGGAGGGCATCTCGCTCACTCCGCAACAGAACGCCGCCTGGCTCGCCGAGCTGTGCGAGGCCTACCCGATCCGCTCGATCGAGGACGGCATGAGCGAAGACGATTTCGAAGGCTGGAAGGCGCTGACCGACCGCCTCGGCGGAGCCGTCCAGCTCGTCGGCGACGATCTGTTCGTCACCAACCCCACCCGGCTGCGCGACGGGATCGCCAAGGGGCTGGCCAATTCGCTGCTGGTCAAGGTCAACCAGATCGGCACGCTTTCGGAAACGCTCGAGGCGGTGCGGATCGCGCAGACCAGCGGCTACACCGCGGTGATGAGCCACCGCTCGGGCGAGACCGAGGACGCCACCATCGCCGATCTCGCGGTCGCCACCAACTGCGGCCAGATCAAGACCGGCAGCCTCGCCCGCTCCGACCGGCTGGCGAAATACAACCAGCTGATCCGCATCGAGGAAGAGCTGGGCGACAGCGCGGTTTTCGCGGGGAAGGGGTGTTTCGGGAGGCTGGCGCGGTAGGACGGGCGGCCGAGAGCCCAAGGGAATTCATCAGTGACAGAGTGCGGCTTAAGCTGGCAGCAGCGTTACCCTAAATCGAAGCTTCATCGGCAGCTTCTTCAGCCAAGAGCGTCTCCGCATCAATTTGCTGCTCGATAACCTTCGGCAGTTTGTCGAGCGGTCTGCCAGATAGATAGTCGTCAACGCGCTTACGCAAGAAGTCGATTGTCAGTCCGCCTTCACCGAGCTTCTCGGCAAAAACTCTTCCAGGGTGGAGAACATCCCAGGGCGAACGGTACTGCGTTGCCCGCCTTTTGCCAGGATCCTTGTTGCCGAAGCCATCAATCGCCCGGTTCCAGAGCGGTTTGAATCGCTCGATCAGCATGTTCTCGCCAAGCGGTATCCAGATGTCGTCGACTATGAGATGGCGCACAAAGAAATCGGTTAGCTCAAGATTGACCGCTTCATCCACCGAGCCGGCGTGTTGCCGAAGCCGATCTCTTAGCGCCGTGCCTAAGCCAGCGTCCTTGCCCAGACCACCCTTGCGTCCTCCCTTAGGTATCGCCTTCCCGACGTATATCGGCCTGCCCGGGCCAGGATCACCGACGCTTGCCCGAATGCGTCCGTAGGCCTCGAACGGTCCAGAATAATAGATAACGTATATCCCCGCCCCTGCAATTTGGTCGGTTTCGTAAAGCGGCTCCGCCGCTCGCTCCAAAAGTTCTCGTTCAATGCTCTGAGCGAGATTTATCTTATCCAGTGGATTGTATGGCGTGGTCGTCATGCAGCTCGCTTTAAATGCATTGCCACGTCCTTGCCAACCGCACGCGCCAGTTCAACAGGGACCGCGTTGCCAAGTTGCCTCATGGCTTCGCTCCACGAGCCATGAAGCCGGTAATCGTCCGGAAAGGTCTGAAGACGAGCGCTCTCCCTCACCGTGAAGTAGCGAACTGTCCCGTCGGGGCGCGCGAGCATGTTTTCGCCGCCGGGCACGCCGTGAACCCCTGCCTTGAGGGTCTTCGCCGCTTCGTCAAGCGGACTGCCGGTATGGCCAGGATAGGATCGCGCGCCCGGCTGAAGTCGATGGTTCGCAACCTTTGAGCAAGGGGCTTCCTCGGGCTCGGGCAATCCCGTGATCGCATCACGAACCGTCTTCCAGGGTTGGGCCAACGGCCTCTCGGTCAATCGCATTCCGCGCGCTTCCAACCGGCAGTCGAGGGTTCGCTCGAGACTTGGGACACGGTGGCGTTCCCAATAGCGCCCACTGCGACACTGGTCCCACAGCAGCGCGTCGAGAGAATGGGTTCCGTCCGGAAAGCTCCATTCGATACCGAGGTCAGCCCGAAACCCGACAAACACCACCCGTTCACGGCGTTGAGGAACACCATAATTGGCGGCATTGAGCACCCGCCAGACAACTCGATAGCGCAGGCCCGCATTGGAGCCGGCGGTGTGATGTTGTTCCAGCCTTGCGAGATGATCAGTCCAATCCTCGCTCTCGACCGCTTCAATTTCAGGATAGGTTAGCTGCTGAACGATATATGCGAGATAACTGGCGAAGGATGCTCTGGTTAGCCCCTTCACGTTCTCGAAGATGAATGCCCGCGGCTCGACTTGTCGAACAACGCGGACGGCCTCCGACCACATGTCGCGGCTGTCGCGGTGAGCGCGATGCTTGCCGCCGAGTGAAAAGGGCTGGCATGGTGGGCCTCCGCTTACCAGCTCTACTTGCCCTCGCAGGTCACGAAAATCGACCTCTCGAACATCGCCTTCCACTGGCTCCGGCCAATGAGAGAGGATGGTGTTTCCACTTTTTCGATTTTCGCGAATCGTGTCGCAGCACCAGCGATCCCATTCGACCACGCGCTCCGGCTTAAAGCCAGCCCGACCGAGTCCCATCCCCAATCCGCCAGCACCAGCAAACAATTCGATGGCCTTCATTCACCCTCTCCATCGCTAAGAAACGAGCGCAGCTTGTTCTGCAAATGTTCCCTATCGCGCATCTCACATTCCCAGACAACCAGAAATCGCCACCCAAGTGCTTCCAATTCGGATTGATCCCGAAGGTCTCGTTCGCGGTTGCCCTGTAGTTTCGGCTCCCAGAAATCCAGCCGCGACTTTGGCAACCGGGCCAACTTACACACAGGATCGGGATGTCGATGCCAGAAACAACCGTGAACGAATATCGCCTTGCGACGCGAAGAGAAGACAAGGTCTGGACGACCGGGCAAGCGCCGGTCATGCAGCCGGTAGCGAAAGCCCATGGCATGGACCATGCGCCGGATGAGCATCTCCGGTTGGGTGTCCCGTGAACGTACGCGCGCCATCCGCGCACTGCGCTCAGAAGGGGTAAGCGTGTCCATTCATCATTGATAGGCAAATGGCCGACCTTAAACCATGACAACGGTGATCCTGCCGCCGATCCAGCGCGCAGGCCACCGCCGCCGCCGCCGCGCGGCTCGACAAGCTGCGCGAGGCCTGGCTCAATCCCGCGGACCTGATCGCGCGCGAGCCCGAGGTCGTGCCCAGCTATCCCGACCGCATCCTGCCGCGCGACCAGAAGCGGCGAAGGAGCTGACGCGAGGACGGGTGCGGCCTGCGCTTCGCCCGAGTCCGCTGGTGCGCGCTTGTGGACCATGGGCTAGAGCGGCTCGTCATGGTGGATAACCGAACAGCGGCGAGCCGTAGCCGATTGATGTCGCGGATAGGCTCGAAGCATACCAAGCCCGAGCTGGCCATCCGCGTGCTCCTTCATCGGTTGGGCTATCGTTTTCGGCTCCATCGAAAGGATCTGCCCGGGCGTCCGGACATCGCATTCATCGGTCGCAAGAAGGCGATCTTCGTTCACGGGTGCTTTTGGCATGGTCACGGTTGCAGGATCGGCAAGCTCCCGAAATCGAATCAGGTATTCTGGAAAGCCAAGATCGAGCGGAACCGCTCGAGAGATCGAGAGATCAGGTCCAATTTGGAGCATGTAGGCTGGGCCGTCGAGGAGGTCTGGCAATGCGAACTCAAGGATTCCCAATCGCTTGAAGCGCGCCTGCGGAATTTTCTTGGAGCACCGAAGGCGATCGACATTCGCTAAATGTTCTGCTAGTGTTCTGGCTGGATTCGCAAGGGAGAACGCCATGAGGCCTATCGGGATCGATCTATTTGCCGGAGCGGGCGGCATGAGCCTCGGCTTCGAGCAGGCCGGCTTCGATGTCGTCGCGGCAGTCGAGATCGATCCTGTCCACTGCGCGACGCACAAGTTCAATTTCCCGTACTGCGCGGTGATTCCTCGTTCGGTCGAGAGGCTCACAGGAAGCGAGATTCGGCTGCAATCGAAGCTTGGAACGCGAAAGGTCGATGTCGTATTTGGCGGGGCGCCTTGCCAGGGTTTCTCGATGATCGGTCAGCGGGTGTTGGACGATCCAAGAAACCGGTTGGTCCGAGACTTCCTTCGAATCGCGAGCGAACTCGGCGCCACCTGTTTCGTGTTCGAGAATGTGAAGGGGCTTACCTTAGGCAAGCATAGGAAATTTCTCGACGAATTTGTCGAATATGCCGACGAGCTGGGATACGCCGTGCGGATGCCTTGGAAAGTGCTGGATGCTGCAAACTTCGGGGTCCCGCAGCATCGCGAACGACTGATTCTGTTCGGTGCCAGGAAGAATGCAACGCTTCCGACATATCCCGAACTCTGGACAAATCCCGCGGACGGCAAGGGCAAGTGGGTGCCCGGCCTCGAAAGAGGACCTACCGCCGGAGATGCCTTGCTCGATCTGCCCGACGCGGAGGATTTCCCCGAACTCGAACGCACCGACGAGGCGATATGGACCGATTGGTCCGATGCCAGCACTTACGCGAAAGAGCTTCGCTGTCTGACAAACTCGGCCTGGCATCGCGGACACAGAAGAGTTTGGAATCCGAATGTTCTCACCTCTAGCGCCCGCACGACTCACACCGTCATTTCTCGGGGGCGTTTTGAGGCTACCGAAGGGGGCCGGACCGAGCCGATCTCGAGGTTTTACAAGCTGAAGGCAAACGGGCTGAGCAACACTCTCAGAGCTGGAACCGATGGAGCGCGCGGGGCATTCACGAGCCCGCGCCCTATCCATCCCAATCTGAACCGCTGCATCACCGTGCGGGAGATGGCACGGTTGCATGGATATCCCGACTGGTTCCGCTTCAACGAGACGAAATGGCATGGAGCGCGTCAGATCGGCAATTCCGTACCTCCGCCCCTAGCAAGAGCCGTTGCCACGCGTGTGGCTGAAGCGTTGGGAAGCCACGCCGTGCCGTCCCTGGAAGAATGGAAGCTGGGCAATCCCGATTTACTGCGCATGACCGTGACTCAAGCAGCCGCATATTTCGGCATCGATGCGCCACGTTCGGGAAGAACCATGAAAAGCGGCGCGACCAAGCGCAAGCAGGAGGAAATCGAAACCGAGCGCCGGTCCTGGGGCCTTGCCGCGCATGGCTAGGGCATCGCGCACGAGCAGCTACAGCTCTCTGATCGAAGGGATTTTTTTCGACCTGCACGACGAGGGTGTCGAATCCTTCGAGTTCGACCGTGTCGCAATAGAGCGAAAGGCCCAAGAGCTAGGGATCCGGCTCCCGAAGAATCTTGGCGATGTCATCTACAGCTTTCGTTACCGAAAAGCGCTGCCAGCGAGGATTCTCGAAACCCAGCCGCCGGGTCGGGAGTGGATCATCGCCGGAGCAGGGGACGCAAGATACCGCTTTCGGCTGGTCAAGGAGACGCACATCCGCCCGCGGGACGAGCTGGTGAAAATTGCGATTCCCGACGCGACGCCAGAAATAATCCGCGCTTACGCGCTCGACGACGAGCAGGCCTTGCTCGCCATCGTTCGTTACAATCGCCTCATCGATACCTTCCTCGGCCTCACCACCTTCAGCCTGCAAAATCATCTGCGAACCAAGGTGAAGAACGTGGGGCAGATCGAGATCGACGAGCTTTACATCGGCCTCGATAGGCACGGTTGCCACTATGTCATTCCCGTGCAGGCCAAGGGCGGAAAGGATCGAATCGGAGTCGTGCAGACGAGCCAGGACATTGCATTCGTCGAGCAGAAATTTCCGGGGGTGCGCTGTCGCGCGATTGCGGCCCAATTCATGGCCGGCGGGACGGTTGCTCTATTCGAGCTCACCCTTCAGAACGACAAGGTCAAGGTGGTCGACGAGCGGCACTACCGTCTGGTGCCCGCCTCCGAGCTCGATAGAGACGCCATCCGCCGCTACGACGGTTGAGCTCGCGGGTCAGCGCGCGGTCGTGTCCCGCCCGGCTTCCACCCCCGCCTCAACCTCCCGCTCGATTCGCTCCTGCACCGGCGCCAGCCGCTCCATCACCCGTCTGTTCCTGGCGCTGAGTAGATAGCTCCACACGCCCCAGGCGTTGATCGGCAGCAGCACCGCGTTCATCGCCGCGATGGGCGTGGCGCCGGTGGTGAGGCCCGAGACGATCCAGATCGCCGAGACCGCGCAGAACAGCACGAAGCCCCAGCCGGTGGCGCGGCGGCCGAGGTCGGCGGCGATGAGGCCGGCGGCGAGCATGGTGCCGAGCGCCGCGATCCATTCGAGTGGGCCGTTCACTGCCTGTGTCCCCGTTTCATGCGGCAGAGACGGAGCAGCGCGCCATCGGTTCCATTGGCCCGAATGTGACCATTACAATGTGAGAATGTGATGCCGCAGCGGCTCAAAGTGGCGGAGAGATGTGTCCCGGACCAATTTCCCAGCTGCGGAACTGCGGACGATCCTCGCCGCCCAGGCGATCGATTTCATGCCAAGATGGCGCCGTTTGGCGGTGTGTTCGCGATCGTTCGGCGCTGTTTCCCGATCGTTTGAGCACGTCATCGATCAAGGGTGGTGCAAGGCATTGAAAAGGACTGGTCAGCTTAGCGCGAAAAGCGTTCCCGCAGCGCCAGCAGCGCCAGCGCCGCCTTGGCCGCCTCGCCGCCCTTGTCCTTGCGCGCGGGGTCGGCGCGGACCAGCGCCTGGGTCTCGTTCTCGACCGTCAGGATGCCGTTGCCGATGGCGATGCCGTCCATCGTCAGCGCCATGATCCCGCGCGCACTCTCGCCCGCGACGATCTCGAAATGCCAGGTTTCCCCGCGGATTACGACGCCGATCGCGACGAAGCCGTGGTAGCGCCCGCTCTCCGCCGCCAGCGCGATGGCGCCGGGAACCTCGAGCGCGCCGGGGACCGTCACAACCTCGACTTCGTTCCCCGCCGCCTCCAACACGGCGCGCGCGCCGGCCACCAGAAGATCGTTGAAATGGTCGTAGAAACGGGCCTCAACAATCAGGAATCGCGCCATTATTTCGTCTCCTCACGCGGGGATGGATTCGCGCCCGGCGACCTTGAGGCCATAGCCTTCGAGCCCGATCACCGTGCGCTCGCTGTCCGACAGCAGCACCATTTCGCTGACCCCGCGGTCGACCAGGATCTGCGCCCCGATGCCATAGTCGCGCAGCTCGCTCTCGGGGTGCGGGTGGCGGCCGATCTCGGCCTGGAGGCGTTCGGGACGGTCGGGCATGAGGAGCACGATGAGCCCCGCGCCGCGCCGTCCGATGGCGTCCATCGAGCGCTGGAGCTGGCGCTTCCTGGGCCCGGTCTGGCCGAGGACGTCGTCGAAGATCGAGATGGCGTGCATCCGTACCAGCGTGGGCCGTGCCGGATCGACGTGGCCCTTCTGCAGCACGACATGCGTCGCGCCCGAGACCTTGGAGCGGTAGGTCATCGCCCGCCAGTCGCCGCCATAGTCGGACGCGAGGCTGCTTTCGCTCACCATTTCAACCAGATGGTCGTGCTTCATGCGATAGGCTATGAGGTCGCGGATGGTGCCGATCTTGAGGCTGTGGCGGCGCGCGAAGCCGATCAGATCCTCGAGCCGGGACATGCTGCCGTCCGCGTTCATGATCTCGCAGATCACGCCCGAGGGGTTGAGGCCGGCGAGCCGCGCGATGTCGACCGCCGCCTCGGTATGCCCGGCGCGGACCAGCACGCCGCCCTCGCGTGCGGCGAGCGGGAAGACGTGGCCCGGGGTGACGATGTCCGCCGGGCCCTTGGCGGAATCGGTCGCCACCGCGATGGTGCGCGCGCGGTCGGCGGCGGAGATGCCGGTGGTGACGCCCTCCCTGGCCTCGATCGAGACGGTGAAGGCGGTCTGCATCGCCTCGGTATGGTTGCGGCTCATCGGCTCGAGCCCGAGCGCGGCGACGCGGCCGCGGGTCAGCGCGAGGCAGATGAGCCCGCGGCCATGCGTTGCCATGAAGTTGATCGCCGAGGGGGTCGCCATCTGCGCGGGAACGATGAGATCGCCCTCGTTCTCGCGGTCCTCGTCATCGACGAGGATGAACATCCGCCCGTTGCGCGCCTCGTCGATGATCGCCTCGATCGGCGCCAGCACCGGACTGTCGTCGTGCGCCTCGAGAAACCGCTCGAGCTTGGCGAGCGTTTCCGTGGTCGGGTTCCACCCCTCCTCGCCGCAATCGCGCAAGGTGTTGGCGTGCAGCCCCGCCGCCCGCGCCAACCCGCTGCGCGTCATGCCGCCCCCGCGTACGATCGCGGCGATTCGGGACTTTACCGAGGTCATTTCGGGGGCGTATCACACCCGAATGTGATACGCCAGCGGCGATCACATTTTGCATTTTTTCGATTGAACCGCAGCCGGTTAATGAGTGCCCCGCCCGAGCCGAGCGAGGTTCACGTCGCGGGCGGTTGCCACCCCTCGCCAGAGGAGCGGCGTCCTGCCCCCAAGCGGCGCGCCTCAGAGCCCGAGCTCCTTGAGCAGCACTTCGCGCAACCGTTGTGCCTCGGGATGCGAGAGCTTGCGCGGGTGCGGCAGCTCGATCTCGAAAACGGCCTGGATTCTTGCCGGGCGCGGGGACAGCACCAGGATGCGATCGGCAAGATGGATGGCTTCCTCGACATCGTGGGTGATCAGCAGCACCGTGTGTCGCTCTTCGTCGAGGATGCGCCGGAGCTCCATCTGCATCCTCAGGCTCATCAGCGCGTCGAGCGCCGAAAACGGTTCGTCCATGTACAGGATTTCGGGCTTCACCACCAATGCCCGGGCGAGCTCGACGCGCTTGAGCATGCCGCCCGACAGCTCGTGCGGATAGGCCTGTTCGAACCCGCTCAGACCGACCATCCGGATATAGCGGTTGGCGCGCTCCGTCCGCTCGACGTGGCTGGCGCCGCTCAGCCCGAACATGACATTGTCCCGCACGGTCAGCCACGGGAACACCGAGCCCTGCTGCGAGATCATGATTCCGTTCCGGCTCGGCCCGCTCACCGCGACGCCATCGATCCCGATCGTGCCGCGGTCCGCCCGCTCGAATCCGGCGATGAGATTGAGCAGCGTCGACTTGCCGCAGCCCGAAGGGCCGACGATCGCCACGAACTCGCCGTCGGCGACTTCGAAGCCGACGTTTTCGACCACCGGCAAGTGGCCGAAGCTCTTGCTGACGCCTTCGACGGCGATCTGCTTATCGGACATAGCGCCACTTCACCGTGTCGAGTTGTTCGAGCAGGCGCGTCGCCCCATCGAGAAGCAGGCCGATGACGCCGATGATGATCATGCTCGCGATCACCAGATCGTAGCGGTTGCCGGCGTTACGCGAATCGATGATCAGGTAACCCAGGCCGGAGTTCAGCGCGATCATCTCGGCGGCGACCACCACCAGCCACGCCACGCCCAGGCCGATGCGCATGCCGACGATGATCTCCGGCAGCACCGCGGGGATCACCACCCGGCGAAACAGCACCCAGCGCGAAACCCCGAAGTTCGCGGCCGCCCGCAAATAGCGGCGGTCGATGGTGCGCACGCCCACGGTGGTCTGCACCATCATGGGGAACACCGAGGAAAGGAAGATCAGGAAGATCGGCGAGAAATCGCCGACACCGAACCACAGGATGGCGACCGGAATCCAGGCGATGGGCGAGATCGGCCGCAGCATCTGGAACAGCGGGTTGAGCGTGTGGAAGGCGCTCGAGACCCAGCCCATCCACAGGCCCAGCGGAACCGCGACCAGCAGCGCCAGCCCGAAGCCGATCTCGACGCGGAAGAGCGAGGCTTCGATATGCTCCCACAAAGTGCCGTCCTGCGCGAGCGCCCAGGCCCCGGTGGCGACCTGCCCGGGTGTCGGGAAAATGGCATTGTCGCCGCGAGCGACGACGATCCACCATATGCCGATCAAGAGTGCGATCAGTACCACAGGGGGGACGATCCGCCCCAGTCGACTTTCCATCCTCGCCATCATCCCCTCTGCATCCGCCCCGTTCATGCCCGCCAACGAGCCGTTACCCCCGGTTCGCCAGGATGCGCCAGCGCCAGCGCAATCTTTCCCACCCCGCGGCGGGCGCGGGCTCCACGATCACGCTCAGCTGTCCGTCGGCATGGGCGGTGCACAGGAAGCTGTAGGTCGCCGCTCGCGTGAAGGGGAGGCGGAACGTCTGGCCGGGCATGATCAGCGTCGGGCCGAAGATGTGCGGCGCATTGTCCGCGTTTCTCAGCACCAGCACGTCCTGGACGCCCAGCCGGATGGTCCGCGGCAGGATCGCGAGCTCCTCGCCCGCCAGGCGCCGCGCCGAGGTGCCGGCCGGGATCGCGAACAGCACCTCGCCGGAGCCGGTCTCGAGCGGCGCGAACGCCGCCCAGCCAAGGCCGCTCAACACGAGCGCGGCCAGCATCGCCGCGACCACGCGCTGCATCGGGGCTTTGCTCCGGGGCGTGGGCATCGTGGGCCCTACGCTTCCAGCAGGACGCCGATGTCGTGCGCGAAGTCTTCGGCGTCGCGCCCGAAGGGCATCATCGCCCGCAACCTTCCCGCCCGGTCGATCAGGAAGATCGACGAGGTGTGGACCATCGCATAGTCGGGGCCCGTGCCTTCCCTGACAGCGGTGACGCCATAGCCCGCGCGCGCCGCCGCGAGCGCCTTCGGATCGCCGGTCGCGCCGACGAAGCCGGTGTCGAACGCGGCGAGGTAGCTCCGCATCTGCGCGGCATCGTCGCGCTCGGGATCGACCGTCACGAAGACGACCTGCACCGCATCCGCGCGCTTGCCGAGCCGGCTGCGCGCCTGGGCCAGCGTCGCCAGCGTGGTCGGGCATACCGCGGCGCAATAGGTGAAGCCAAAGGTCAGCAGCACGATCTTGCCGCGATAGCGCGACAGTGTCACCGGCCTCCCGTCCGAACCGGCGAGCGAGAATTCGGGCGCGGCTCGCGGCGGATCGTATTCTCCGGCGCGTAGTCCGTCCGTCCGGGCAGGCCCCCGGGCCGAGTATAGCACCGCGGCGCCGGCGATCGGCACCATCGCCAGCAATGCCGCGGCCAGGCTCGCGACCCGCGTGCCGCTCACAGCGCGATCGACGCCGGCCGAGCGGCACGCGCGAAGCTCTCATCGACATATTTGGTGTAGGGGACCGGGCGGGTCAGCGCCCCCGCCGCGACCGCGAGCTCCATCAGCTCCTCGAACTCGCGCGGGATCATGCGCAGATCGCCATAGGTGACGCGGTCGGACGGGTTGTTCATCACGAAGCGGAGGATTTCGGGGTCCTGGTTGAAGAAGCGCGGCTGGGCGGCGATCGCGACCGCCTTCTCGCGGTTCTGGCGTTGCCCGTCGAGCCACCGCCCGGCGGCCAGCACGTAATTGACCATGTTCTGCACCAGCGGCCGGTTGGCACCGATCAGCTCCTCGCGCACCGTCAGCACACAGCACATGTAGCGCGGCCACTCGTCGCGGGTCATCCGCAGCACGCGCGCATAGCCGGCGCTCTGCGCCGCCGCGCCGAAGGGCTCGCCCGTGCAGTAGGCGTCGATCCCCTTCACATAGAGCGCCGCGGGCATGTCCGCGGGCGCCATTTCGACCACCTCGACATCGTCGACCGTCATCCGTTCGTTCGCCAGCATCTTGCGCAGGAACAGGAAGTCGACCGCGAACCGGCTGGGGATCGCGATCCGCTTGCCGGCGAGATCGCGGAACCGGCGATAGGGGGAATCGGCGTGAACCATGATCACCGCGCCCGAGCGGTGTCCGATCGAGACGATCTTCACCGGGACGTCCTTGTCGGCAAGGTCCATCACCAGCGGCGCCAGCATATAGGCCGCCTGGACATCGCCCGACATCAGCGATTCCTTCAGCTCCGGCCAGCCATTGTAGCGGCTGAAGCCGAACGCCAGCCGCGCCGCGTCGCGGGTTCCGAAGGGGTTCGCCGCCTCGTTGGCCGCGCAGGCGACCGGCAGCGTGAGATTGCAGGTCACCGCCAGCCCTCCGACAGCTACCGGATCGACCGCGTCGCGCGCCGTCAGCAGGCGGCGCACCGGCAGCGCGGCGGCGGCGAGCGCGCCGGTCGCCAGCGCACCGCGCAGCAGCAGCCGCCGATCGACCTTGCGATCGGGGCCGACATCGGGTGAATCGGAGGAAGATCCGTCTGCCATCGTCGCGTTAGCGCTACCACCGGGGCCCCTCGCCCCGCATTCGCTATTGCAGTCCAAGACCGATCTGTCGATGAGCCGAAACGAGGCTGTGAAATGGCGGGGGGTTTTTGTCGTGAGATTGTGGGCAGCGCTCGTTTTCGTGCTTCCGCTGATGGCTTGCGCGCAGCGGGGCGAGGTCGAGGTCGCGGACGCATGGGCGCGCGACAGCGTCGGCCGGACGGCCAGCGCGGCGGTTTTCATGACCATAACCTCGCCGAGAGCGGATCGGCTGCTCGGCGCCTCGGCCGCCATCGCGAAGGAAACCGATCTCATGACGATGGAAGCCAGCGACGGCGCGATGGGCATGGCCTATCTGGCCGCCATCGACCTTCCGGCGGATGCTCCGGTCAGCCTGAACGCGAGCGGGCTGCACGTCTGGCTCGCCGATCTGAAGCGGCCCCTCCGGACCGGAGAGACCTTCCCGCTGGTCCTAACGTTCGAAAAGGCCGGCGAGCAGCGAGTCGAGGTCTCCGTCATCGCCCCCGCCGCGAAGCCTCCGATGTCCGGCGTGGGAACGTAGGCCATTGCCCCGTCCGAGCAGGATTCTTGCGCGGGCAAATGGTTGGGAAGAAAATGGTGGACGCACTAGGGCTCGAACCTAGGACCCGCTGATTAAGAGTCAGCTGCTCTACCAACTGAGCTATGCGTCCACTGCCGGCTTGCGGCATCCGAAAAGAACCGTCGGCTCGAATCGGGGAAGGCGCCGCATATAGCGGGGCCTTGCGGGAATGGAAGGGGTGGCTGCGTCGTCACGCCGTCAGCCCGCCGCGCGGCGCCCGGCGGTTCCAGACGTTCACCATCATCAGCGTGCCGACGCAGATCATGTTGGTCATCATCGAGCTGCCGCCGTGGCTTAGGAAGGGCAGGGGGATGCCCACCACCGGGGCAAGGCCCATCACCATCATCAGGTTGATCGCCACATAGAAGAAGATCGTCGCGGTCATCCCCGCCGCCAGCAGCTTGGCGAAGCGATCCTTCGAGCGCCGCGCCACCGATAGGCCCCATGACAGCACCATCGCGAACACGAACAGCACGAACAGCCCGCCCGCGAAGCCCCATTCCTCGGCCATGGTGGCGAAGACGAAGTCGGTGTGCGGTTCGGGGAGATAGCTGAGGTGGCTTTGCGTGCCTTCGCCGAAGCCCTTGCCGAACCCGCCCCCCGAGCCGATCGCGATCTTGGACTGGGTGATGTGATAGCCATCGCCCAGCGGATCGCTTTCGGGATCGAGGAACACGAACACGCGCTTCTGCTGATATTCGTGGAGGCCGAAGAAAAAGGCGAGCGGGGCGATCACCGCCGCCGCGGCGCCGGCGCCGACGAACCAGGTCAGCGGCAGGCCGGCAAGGAACATAACGGTCACCCCACCGAAGCCGATCGCCAGCGCGGTGCCGAGGTCGGGCTGGAGCAGCACCAGCGCCATCGGGAAGGCGACGATGGCGCCGGCCGGCACCAGCGCGCGCCAGGTCGGGATCAGGCCGTGGGGCAGGGCGCCGTAAAAGCGCGCGAGCACCAGCACGATCGCCGGCTTCATCAGTTCCGAGGGCTGGAGCTGGATGAAGCCGAGATCGAGCCAGCCCTGGCGCATGCTGATCCCGCTGATCGCGCTGGTGATC
>Ga0307492_10000264_pt1 | contig 22631 bp, 16 predicted proteins | sample SI3LmetaG_FD_202365 | JGI IMG/M metagenome (GOLD analysis project Ga0307492, IMG submission 202365) | Sea-ice brine microbial communities from Beaufort Sea near Barrow, Alaska, United States - SI3L | ecosystem: Environmental > Aquatic > Marine > Coastal | place: USA: Alaska | collected 2017-05-06 | reverse complement strand
ACTGTGTCTGGCACTCGCCAAACCATCGATGCATTACTCGCTTGGCTCAATGCTGATGAGCGACTCAATCCCATCTCGGTCAAGGAGTCTATAGACGAAACCCAGCCGTTTCATCGTACTAAGGTGAAGCTTAAAAAAGAGATAGTGACTATGGGGGTTGAAGGTATTGACCCTCTTAAGTCAGTGGGTACTTACGTTAAGCCTGCTGATTGGAATGCGCTGATATCTGATCCTGAAGTGTTGCTGATTGATACTCGTAACGATTACGAAATTGAAATTGGTACGTTTAAGCATGCGGTCAATCCCAATACAGACTCTTTTCGTGAGTTTCCTCAATATGTGAAAGACAATCTTGACCCAGCCAAAAACAAAAAAGTCGCGATGTTTTGCACCGGGGGAATTCGCTGTGAAAAATCGACTGCGTATTTAAAAGAACAGGGGTTTGATGAGGTGTATCACCTTGAGGGTGGCATTCTTAAGTATTTAGAAGACGTACCCAAAGACAATACCTTATGGGAAGGCGACTGTTTTGTGTTTGATAACCGTGTGGCGGTGAATCACGATTTAGAAAAAAGCCATTACGACCAGTGTTATGCGTGCCGTTTACCTATCACCGAACAAGACAAACACAGTGATGTATTTGAAGCGGGTGTGAGTTGTCCTAAGTGCCACGGTAAACATAGTGAAGAACAGCTTGCAAGATTCAGAGAACGTGAAAAACAAGTGAGTTTAGCCCTAGAGCGCAATGAAGAGCATTTAGGGTTAGAAGCCCGCAAAGCCATCAAGTTAAGGCGCCAACAAAAGGCGGCAAGTCGCCGGGCGCAGCGCACTGCTATGGGTAAAAGTAACGGTTGATTGACTTAAAAATAAACGCCTTATTTGGGCCTGTTCTCAATAGAATATAGACACTGGTGCGTCATAAGCGTTAAACTGAGTGCATTAAAATACAAGTTGAAGAAGTTGAATAGATTATGTCTGAGAATGCATTAGCCCCCGAAAAAGTTGCTGAAGCTCGAAAAGAGTTTGATTTCTTTGATGTTGACGGCAGCGGCACAATAGGCTTAAGAGAGTTTATTGAGTTGTTAACGGTTTTATCGCCCAAAACCAAAGCGAGCCATGTACAAGAAGGCTTTGGCTTGATTGATAAGAATAACGACGGTTCTATCGACTTTGAAGAGTTTTTAGAATGGTGGCAACAGTCTTGGTGGGAATACTAGCCTTATTCGTTGGTCTCATTTTATAAAAAGGGTTTCAAATTTTTGAAGCCCTTTTTAGTTTTTACAACCTGTTCTTTTTTGTATGCTTTATGTTTAATGTTTTACCCCCATAACTGATGCAAGACTTATGATGTTTACTCTTATTTTTACTCATATTCATACTGATTCACTTTATTTAAACGGGAAACCATAATATGACAGATGCAACTTACGTCCCCCCTAAAGTCTGGACTTGGGACGCCGAAAGTGGCGGTAAATTTGCCAATATCAATCGCCCTATTGCGGGAGCAACTCACGATAAAGTGTTGCCAAAAGGTCAGCACCCCATGCAATTACATTCTTTGGCGACGCCTAATGGCGTAAAAGTCACCGTGATGTTAGAAGAGTTGCTGGCGGCTGGTTTTACGGGGGCTGAATATGATGCTTACATAGTGAATATCATGGAAGGTGAGCAGTTTGGCAGTGGTTTTGTGGATATTAACCCTAATTCAAAGATACCCGCTTTGATGGACAACAGCACTAATCCACCTACTCGTGTATTTGAGTCAGGGGCAATTTTGTTGTATTTGGCAGAAAAATTTAACGTCTTTTTACCCAGTGATCCTGCGAAAAAGGCAGAGTGTATGTCATGGTTATTTTGGCAAATGGGCAGCGCACCGATGTTAGGAGGGGGGTTTGGGCACTTTTATGCTTACGCCCCAGAAAAATACCAATACCCCATTGACCGCTATGCGATGGAAGTAAAACGTCAACTTGATGTACTCAATATCCATTTAGCGGATAAAGAATTTATCTGTGGTGACCAATATACTATTGCTGATATGGCTATTTGGGCATGGTACGGCGCTATGGTACTTGGCAAGTTATATGAAGCGGCTGAGTTTTTAGATGTTGAGTCATACACACACTTATTGCGCTGGGCCAAGCACATTGATGCTAGGGATGCTGTGAAGCGCGGTAAAATGGTGAATCGCAGTTGGGGCCAGCCTGAAGGCCAATTACGCCAGCGCAATGATGCCAGTGATTTTGAGAATAAGACGCAAGATAAGCTCGAACCTTCGGAATAAAGTCTTATTTTTGTTTTGAATTCCCGCGTCGAAAATTAGTTTACATGCACCCTCAGGGTGCATGTTTGTTCTATCTTGGGATATTCCCATCCTCCATTATTTATTCAACCCTAATAAATACGGGTTATTGCTCATTGGCTTGAAGTTTGCATTGTAATAAGTTGAGTCAAGGTCAATGATGACCTAACAATAAAAGATTCAACGGATAACGGCGTCCATTAACTCATTAGACAATTCTAATGAGCTAATGGACGCTTTTTTTTGGCTCTAAAAACGTGAATAACGTTAATAACAATAATCACAATGAGAGAGAAAAACGATGTCATATTTAGAACCAAAAGAGTTCGCTACTAAAATGGTGGATGCGGGTGAACAGAAAATTTTCATGTCCACTAAAGATACGTTAATTAGAGCATTTATGGCAGGTGCCATTCTTGCGCTGGCTGCATTTTTTGCGATCACAGTCATCATAAAAACAGGTAGTCCTATACTCGGGGCTGTACTTTTCCCAGTTGGGTTTATCATGCTGTATTTGATGAAGTATGACTTATTAACCGGTGTGTTTACCTTAGTGCCTCTTGCCGTTATCGACAAAAGACCAGGCTGTACAGTAAGGGGCATGCTTAGGAATTGGGGGCTAGTGTTCTGTGGAAACTTTGCAGGTGCACTCACCACCGCATTCTTTGCGTCCTTCATACTGACTTATGGTTATCAGATTGACGGCGGTGTGATTGCTGAAAAAGTTGCCTCAATTGGTGAATCAAGAACATTGGGTTATAAAGAGCAAGGTATTGGGGGTTGGTTTACTATCTTTATCCGCGGCATGTTATGTAACTGGATGGTCTCTATGGGTGTGGTTGGCGCCATGATCTCTACATCAGCGGGCGCTAAAATGGCCGCAATGTGGATGCCTATCATGCTGTTTTTCTTCATGGTGTTTGAACATTCAATTGTTAATATGTTCTTGTTCCCATTCTCTATGATTATGGGGGGAGAGTTCGCTATCTCTGATTACTTGTTATGGAATGAAATTCCAACGGTATTGGGTAACTTGGTGGGTGGTTTCTTATTCGTAGGCTTACCTATTTATTATACTCACGTGCGTGAGAGTAAAACCCGTACCGCTTAAGTTTCCCTTTGGGTATTTGCTGTCGCAGGTAATGTTCACTAACGCATAACCTGTCGTCAGCAAAAAATTAAATTTTGATATTAAGAGAGTTATGTAATGAATCGCAATGAAGTAACAGAATTAATCGTTCTACAAAAACAACTTAAAAACCTCACTTGGCCAAAACTTGCTGAGGCCGTGGGTCAAAGCAAAGAATGGACAACTGCTGCTCTTTTAGGTCAAATGACGCTGAACGCTGAGCAGGCCAAATCAGTGGGCGATTTACTAGACTTACCCGACGCCGCTATCGCACAATTGCAAATAGTGCCTTACAAAGGGTCTTTGCCGACAATCGTGCCGACTGATCCTCTTATCTATCGTTTTTATGAACTGATCAGTGTTTATGGCTCTACGTTCAAAGCTTTGATAAACGAAGAGTTTGGTGATGGCATTATGAGTGCGATTGATTTTGATATGGACTTGAGCCGCAAAGAAGATCCTAAAGGTGACAGAGTGAAAATCACTATGACAGGTAAATTTTTACCGTTTAAAAGTTACTAGTTATTAGTAACTTGATTCTCGCTCATTTTTAACACGGACCACACTTCATGTCTGACGTTTTAGCTATATCGGTTGGACAATATTCTGATAAGGGTCGAAAAGACATTAATCAGGACTTTCATGGCGTGTTGGTACCCAAAGAGCCGGTGTTATCTACTAAAGGCATCGCAATTGCGATTGCCGATGGCATAAGCAGCAGCGAAGTGAGTCATATTGCCAGTGAAGCCTCGGTAAGAGGTTTGCTGGATGATTATTTTTGTACCTCCGAAACCTGGTCAGTGAAAAAATCTGCTGATCAGGTGCTCACCGCCAGCAATTCTTGGCTGCACTCACAAAGCCAGAAAAGTGAACACCGATTTGATAAAAACAAAGGTTATGTATGCACCTTAAGTGCAATGATTATCAAGTCAACCACTGCATACATATTCCATTTAGGTGATAGCCGAATTTACCGTTTACGTAAAGGAGAGCTAACGCAGCTTACTGATGATCACCGCACCTGGGTTTCTAGTGAAAAAAGTTACCTAAACCGTGCAATGGGCATATACCCAAATTTAGAATATGACTATCAATCTTTAGTTATCGAACAAAGTGATATTTTTATATTCGCAACTGATGGGGTGTATGAACATCTGAGCAGTGATTTTATGGTAGACGCTGTAAGTGATGTGTTGATCGACATAAATAATGTAGCCAAAATTTTGGTGGAAACCGCTTATAAATTGGGAAGTACTGACAATCTTACTGCTCAAGTTGTGCGCATTGACTCAGTACCTAGCCAAGATATAAACGAAAGAGTGCAACAACTCACTGAATTGCCTTTCCCGCCTATTTTAGACGTGCGAGCAAATTTTGACGGTTTTAAAATTGTCCGAAACTTACATGCAACTAGCCGCAGTCATGTGTATTTGGCTGAAGACAGTGAGACACCATCCAGTTTACCTATCGTCATTAAAACCCCCTCTGTCGACCTTCAAGATGACCCCGCTTACCTAGAACGATTTTTGATGGAAGAGTGGATTGCAAAAAGAATTAATAGCGCTCATGTGCTTAAACCTTGTGAGCTAAAACGCAAACAGCAATATTTGTATACCGCCTTTGAATTTATTGATGGGCAAACGCTGACTCAATGGATGATAGATAACCCAAAACCGAGTTTGCAAAGCGTTCGCGAAATTGTCGGGCAAATTGCCAAGGGGTTACAAGCGTTTCACCGATTGGAAATGTTACACCAAGACATACGTCCCGAAAATATCATGATAGACACATCAGGCGTGGTCAAGATTATAGATTTTGGCTCAACCAAAGTGGCCGGTTTAATGGAGATGACTCAGTCTATCGAGCATCAAAATATATTAGGTACCGCTCAATACACCGCACCTGAATATTTTTTAGGTGAAGTGGGGACAACGCGTTCAGACTTGTTTTCGTTAGCTGTGATCACCTATCAAATGCTGACAGGTAAATTACCTTATGGGGCTGAAGTATCTAGATCCAGAACTAAATCGGCACAAAATAAACTGTGTTATCACACCGCGTTACACGATGATCGCGAAATCCCCGCCTGGGTAGATGACACACTCAAACATGCGTTGCATCCCAACCCTTATAAACGTTATCAAGAGCTATCAGAGTTTATCTATGATTTAAGCCAACCAAGCAAAATCTTTTTAAGTAAAACTAAGGCGCCATTATTGGAGCGTGACCCAGTGGTGTTTTGGCAAAGCGTGAGTGTGATTTTAGTGCTGGTGATTGTTTACTTACTTTCGAAGTAACATGGCTTTAAATTTAGAACATAAAAAGCCCATTTAAGAATTATTTACAGTGAAATATGGGCTTTTTATGTTGTTGTTTTAGTGTTTAGCTGCGTATTCTTCGTTAGCTTTCCAAACACGCATAAAGTTACCGCTAAGGATTTGGATAATATGCGCATCAGTGTAGCCGCGGTTTATCAAACCTTGTATTAGGTTGGGATAAGTCGACACGTCTTTTAGATCTGTAGGCAAAGAATCACCCACACCGTCATAATCAGAACCAATGCCAACATGGTCAATGCCAATCAGTTTTACTACATGGTCAATATGATCTAATACGCTGTCTAATGTGGCATAAGGTAGTGGGTTTTCTTCAGCAAATTGGTCGCGAAAGTTTTTATATTCCTCGCTGTCTTTACCGAATTTTTCTTCTGCCGCTTTTTGTCCTGTACTGCGCTTTTTACTCCAAGCATTGGCGCGTTTAGTGACAAAGGTTGAACCAAAGTTAATTTGGATCACGCCGCCATTTTTGCCCAGAGCTTTGATCATATCGTCGTCCATATTACGCTCAAAGCCGGGTGTAAATGCTCGCAATGAAGAGTGTGAGGCAATGACGGGGGTTTGACTTATTTCAAGGGCTTGATAAAAAGCCGCATCAGAGACATGGGATATATCAATTAACACGCCTACCTTATTCATTTCGGCTACCAATTCTTTACCAAAAGGGCTCAGGCCTTTCCACTTGCGGCGTAAATCGTAAGATGAATCCGATATGTGATTAGCCATTGAATGAGCCAGTGTAATGTAACGAATACCCCGTTCATAAAAATGTTGTAGGTTGGCTAAATCACCTTGAATAGGTGAACCATTTTCCATGCCCAGAGGCAATGAAATCAAGCCTTTAGCAAATTGTTGTTCAACATCAGCGGTGCTGGTGGCAATGGCAAATTTATCAGGTGCACGGCCCACTATGGCTTCTACGTAATCAATCAGCTTGTCGGCTAACTTAGTTGAGTTGGCCGAATTGTCTAAACTGGCTGGAATGTAAATCGACATAAAAGGTGCATTCAGTCCACCTTGTTTGGCGCGAGGGTAATCAAAGTCACCATCTGCTGTGGCTTTAGTGACATCTACCCAGTTTTTTTCGAGGCGGTAAGGCACGTCGATATGGGAGTCAATAATGATATTTTCTTGGGCCAGTTTGTGGGCTTTATCGCTCACTGTGAGGGCCAAAACAGAACTAACATACAATGTACTGATGGCGAATAATGAGCCGAATTTAAGTATTTTATTCACAATAATAGTTTCCCGCTATTTAATAATATCACGACCGATCTATTTCTATAGATTTGCTGGTCATAGTCTAAAGATGATTGTTGAGGACAATTCCCCTTGTTTGATTCTATATGTTGATGAGATAAAGTGAAAGAGCCAACAATATTGCTGGCTCTTTCATAGCTGTACATTGATCTTGACTAGGTTAATTAACCTTAGTTAAATGGAAAATCAAGCTGCTTTGTGGTGTTAGTAAAGGTAATTGCATACCAAGCTGCATCAATACTTCTCCTGAAAACTGTTTACCATCCACGTCGGGTAAGTGTGTTTTAAAGTTAAATATTGAGGTTTTAGGCCAGCAATCACCTGACTTTATTGGCCAGATAATATCTAATTGATATACCGCTTGCTTTTCTAGTCCAGCAAAATGGAATTGGTCTGGTAACGATGCTGAACTACATGCAATCAGGCTATAAGAAAACAGCGCTTCTGATTTATCTTGTGCGACAATGCCTAAACCATGCATATAGTCAGGCAATTCAAGCCGGAACAAATCACCGGAATGTACCAGTTTTCGGTGTTTTTTATACAGCTGAACCATTGCTTTTAACTCGACAGTTTCTTCATCGGTTAATTCTCGCAAGTCCATTTCCATGCCCATATGACCAAACAGCGTAACTGACGCTCGCATCGCCATATTGATATTTCTATGGGTGATATGACAGTCTCTAGGACCAACATGGGAGCCCATTAACTCAGCCGGGAAAAAGTACGAAAAACCTTTTTGGATTTTGAGTCTTTCTAATGCATCGTTTGAGTCAGATGTCCAAATACGATCGGTGTGTGCTAATACGCCATAATCTGCACGGCCGCCACCAGATGCACAGCTTTCAATTTCTACATTTGGGTGGGCTGATTTTAATTTAGCTAACAACTGATAGAAGGCACGGGTTTGATTATGTACAGCAGGTTTGCCATTTGCGTCACCGGGGTGATTGAGATCGCGGTTCATATCCCATTTGATGTATGAAATATCGTACTCAGTCAACAAACTATGAATACGTTCAAACAGGTAATCGAATACTGCTTGGCGGCTTAAATCTAAGACTAATTGATTACGAAATCCTACTTGAGGATTGGGGGGTGTGCCTAAAATCCAATCTGGATGTTCACGAAATAAGTTACTATTGGGGTTAACCATTTCAGGTTCAAACCAAAGACCAAATTCTAAGCCTTGGGCTTTAACATGGTCGATTAGTGGCGTTAATCCTTGCGGGTAGTACTTTTTATCCACGTACCAATCGCCTAAACCTGCAGTGTCATCATCACGGCCGATAAACCAACCATCATCTAATACAAATCTTTCTGCCCCTAAGGCTGCAGCACGGGTAGCTAAATCTTTTAATACAGTCACATCGTGATTAAAGTAAATGCCTTCCCATGTATTGTAATGCACCGGACGAGGTTTGTTTTTGACTGACGGCCTAATTAAATGTTTACGCACATATTGATGGTATTGTTGAGAAAGAGCAGATAATCCTTTACCGGTATAACTGGCGTAAAGAGTTGGTGAGCTATAGGTTTGACCTTGTTGTAAAATAATTTCTCCTGGCAATAATAACTCACCCATTTGCACATAGGCACGTCCATCGCCCATTTTTTCTGCAATAATTTTATGGTTACCACTCCAGCCTAAATGAAAGCCATAGGCTTCACCTTTTAATTGGTCAGTGGCTTTAGTGCGCATGATAAGTCCTGGGAAGCTATCATGGGATGTTCTTCCACGGCGATTTTCTCGCACGTAGGAACCAAAGTTTTGCTCTAAATGATGCTCTTGAAATTCTCCCGCCCAATGTCCTTCAAATCCAATGATGTGTTTAAAATAGCTTGGGATAGGAAAGGTAGCAGCCGCGCACCAATCCAAATGAATAGCGCTATCGCTGTTATTCGTCAGCTCTGTTGAAATTGCCAGCACGTCGGTCTCTGCATCCATATTAAGGGTATGCACAACTTGCAGGTTACGGCTGGTATCTATATTGGTGATTTTATAGTGATTAGGCGCTACACATTCAATCTTTGATATTTCAGTCAAGACTGACCATTGATCCGTTTCTCCATGCAAACTAAGACCAGGATGTCCTGTATAACCTTGGCCCGTTGTAGGTGTTAAAGAGCGGCGTATTTCCTTCATGGGTGATGCGGGCGCTTCTTGCCTTAAACGCAGTGTGCTCATCATCTGGCCAGTGCTTTGTGCTGACAGTTTTTCGCGCCAGTACATAATTTGGGGGGCATCATTGTTACAGTCGATTACTAAGCTGCTGTTACGTCCGGTAAGTGAAATATAGTTTTGTGGAGAATGTGTCATATCTGGGTTTGTAACCTTATTAACGCGCTTAAAAAATGACGCCAAAAAATTGTGGGTGTTATAGCGCCACAATAATATCTTTTGCAATTAAAACTAGCCAACTTTTCTTAGGTTTTGGATAAAACAAAGGTTAAGAAGCTTCAAATATGAATTTTTTGATTGGGCTGGCAGCCTATTTGTTAACAGAATATAAATGACAATAAATTAGATATATCATTAAAATAAATACTCTTCTGTCTTATATAAGTGTAAATTGTGTATTCTTTCAGCGTATGTACCATAAGACTCTAATGAAAATATAGTGAGTGACGAGTTGAGCTTTCACTTTAGATTGTTGACCTTAATGGTTAACAAAACTGCAACGTGCAATTGTTTTATGTAGTAAATATGTTGATAAGTTGTTGTTGGACGGGCTGCTGCTTACTTGTTTTACTGGGTCAAGCAGAATAATAAAAATAATACGGCCTTTGAAATCAAAAAAGTTATGACATCTTAAAAATAATAAACAGACAAAAACAGGACACATCACATGAAAAAAAATTATCTTTGGACGGCTGTTAAAGCCGCTTTAATCATCCCTACTGCAAGTTTGACCCTATCGGCCGCTCATGCACAAACGGCTCCAGCAGCAGATGACAACAACATAGAAGTCATTGAAGTGCGCGGTTTAATTAGTAGCCTTAAACGCTCATTCTCTGATAAAAAAGAAGCCCTTATTGTTTCAGACGGTATAGCAGCGGAAGATATAGGTAAATTTCCGGATCAAAACGTAGCTGAATCATTGCAACGTATTACTGGCGTATCAATAGATCGCAGCGGTGGTGAAGGACAGTTAATCTCAGTTCGTGGTTTTGGACCACAGTTTAACTTAGTCACAGTCGACGGTCGTCAAATGGCGTCAGAGCGAGCTGGACGAGAATTTAGTTTTGATACGCTTGCGTCCGAATTAATCGCAGGTGCAGATGTTTACAAAACATCTAATGCCGCTAACCAAGACGGTGGTATCGGTTCGTATATCAACTTAAAAACGGCCAAGCCTTTTGATATGGAAGGCTTTACTGCTGTAGGCAGTGTTAAAGGCACTTATGATAGCTTATCTGAAGAAACCGACCCAGCATTCTCAGGGTTAGTGAGTAACACTTTTAATGACGGTACTTTGGGTGTGTTGTTGTCGCTCTCTGTTCAAGAGCGTCAAGCTCAAATCAACCAAGCTGACACTCGTGGTTATTACCGAGTAGATAGAATTGCCACCAACGATTTTGACGCAGCTGCAGGAACCGGTAAAGAAGCGTTTAATGTATGGGTTCCTCGTAACCTTGATTTAACGTCTAACTCTGAAGATCGTACCAGAACCAGTGGTACATTAGTAGTTCAATACGCTCCTCGTGACGACATTACGTTAACGTTTGACGGGTTGTATTCGAAGTTTGAAGTAGAATCACAAGTGAATAACTACGCTAACTGGTTTACCCCTGGAAACTTCCGTGACTTTGAAGTGGATGCTGCCACTGAAACTGTTAATTATTGGTCACATAATGCCTTCAATGATCCCACTGGCGGTGGCTCTGGAGCGACTGATTTTGTGCAACAAGGTTTGGATCGCAACGTTGAGATAAAAGGTTTTGGTTTTAACGCAGACTGGCAGCTAAGCGAACAGTTTAATGTCAATATCGATATTTCTAACTCATCTGCTGAAGATTTAAGTGGTGACCAAAGCCGCGTCTTTACGGTAATGGGTTATGCGAACGGGTATACCTATGACTTCACGGGTGGTGGTGCGCTTCCCGCCTTATCTTCAGATGGTATATCTGGACCTTTCACTGATGCTGATGCAAGTAAATTGCGTGCCCACTATGTCGAGCGTGGTGGTGACGAACGTGAAGATGAAATCACTGAAATGCGTGCAGATTTCACCTACACCCCTGATAGCGAAACATTTACCCAGTTAAAATTTGGTCTTTACACCCAAGACAGAACCAAATCAGCCAAAGTATTTCAATCTCCCAGTTTACCTAACTGTTTTTATTGTGGTTATGGTTTAGATGCACCTGATGAACTAGGGCAGTTAATTACGCCTAATGGTTGGTTCAATGGTATTCCAAGTTCTTTCTTTGGTTACAACGTAGATGCATATTTATCATACTTGGAATCACCAGAAGCAATCACTGCCCAATCTATCAACAGAGGTGAAGATCCAGCCACTAATATCGCTGCTTTTGCTTCATTAAATGGTTACACACCTGTTGAGCTAGGCACCAGTTTTGAAATTGATGAAGAGATACTATCAGCCTATGCAGACTTCGTATTTCAGGGTGATGTAGGCGACATGCCTTGGACCGTTAATCTAGGTTTCAGATACAGTGAAACCACTGCTACTGCTTCAGGTAACCAAGCGACATTGTTGGACATTCAACAAAACCCGCAAGATGGCACAATTCTAGATCAAATATATCTAGAGGACGCATCTGGACAAAGGTTATCTGTACCCATTTCTATTAGTAATACTTACACTAACTTATTGCCTAGCTTGAATGTTAAGCTTGAAGTGGAAGAGGATATGTTATTACGTTTTGGTTATTCTGAAACATTAACTCGTCCTACCATGGAAAGTATGCGCCCTGTGACCAACATTGGCACAACGCGCCCGGCTACTCCAGGCGGGCAACCTTTGTTGTTAGCCAGTGGTGGTAATCCAAACTTGACGCCATTTTTGTCAACTAACTGGGATGTGTCTTACGAGTGGTATTACGATGATGCCAGCGCCGTCTCCATCGGTTTATTCAGTAAAGAAGTGGAAGGTTTCATTACTCAAGCGCCTTCTCCAGAAGAGTTTTCTTTAGCCAGTGGTAGTTATGAGTTTAGTGTTACTCGCCCACGTAACGGTGAAACTGCTCAAGTAGATGGATTAGAATTGGCTTGGACTCACACTTTGGAAAGCGGTTTTGGTTTTCAAATGAATGCCACTGTAGTCAACAGTGCTAGTGATGGTACAACTTTAGAAGGTTTGGGCAACTCTCAAAACGTAATAGGCTTCTATGAAAAAGATGCTTTCCAAGCGCGTATTGCTTTCAATAACCGTGAAGCTTTCTTGCAGACTATTGCAAATGGAGACACTGGACAACCAGAGAATGTAGGAACTTACGGCCAATGGGATGTAAGTGCTAGTTATGATATAAATGAACATTTCACCGTTATATTTGAAGGTATTAACATTACTGACGAATATGTTGAAAAATATGGATCCATACCTACTCATTTCACTGAGCAAGTGAGATCTGGTTCGCGTTATGCTGTTGGTGTAAGAGGTTCATTTTAATCGTTGATTAAATTGTTAGTTTAATAATAAAAAAAAGGGGGGCTACCCCCTTTTTTTATTAATATCCAAGTCACTTATAAAAAATCTTATAAAAAGCATATTGTCAGGTTACTTGGATATTAATAACACACTGTTAATTTTTTAGTGGGTTCACAAAGGTAGATGCGCTTGTCGTCACAAATTAAACGGATCATTGTCTTAGGTGGTGGAACGGCTGGGTGGATTACCGCAGGGCTGCTGGCTAAAAAGCATGCTGATGGGGTTAAAGTGACACTGATTGAGTCTCCCGATATTCCCACTATAGGTGTAGGTGAAGGAACGTGGCCTACTATGCGCCAAACGTTAGCTAAGCTTGGTGTACCAGAAGCTAAATTTTTGCAAAAATGTCATGCCACGTTTAAACAAGCTAGTAAGTTTGTGAATTGGATAAATCCAGAAAATGATACGTATTACCACCCGTTTACTGAACCTCAAGGATTCAACAAAGTGGATTTGTCGCCTTACTGGCGTGAAGTGACTCAGGGGAAATGTTCATTTTCTCAGGCTGCAACTTTTCAACATTATTTATGTGAAAACGGTTTAGCACCAAAGACTATTGCTAATAAACAGTACGAAGCCGTGGCAAATTATGGATACCATCTAGACGCGGGACAATTTATAGAATTACTTCGTGAGCATTGCACCACAGAGCTTAAGGTCGAACTGATTAGCGATACAGTCAGCCGCGTTTTGATGGCTGAAAATGGGGATGTTAAGTCTTTAGTGACCCAAGAAAACGGTGAACTAAGTGCAGAACTGTATGTAGACTGTAGCGGCATGCGCAGTAAATTGTTGGGGGAAAGCCTTAAGGTGCCCTTTATACCTTGTGACGATATCTTTTTTTCTGATACCGCTCTTGCCACTCAAATACCTTATACAGATACCAACGCCCCCATTTCTAGTTGTACCATTTCTACGGCTCAGGATGCAGGATGGATCTGGGATATCGGATTGCAGCACCGAAGGGGAGTAGGGTATGTGTATTCTAGTCAATTCAGCACCGAAGAGCAGGCTCACGATACTTTAGTCCAATACTTAGGTGATAAATGCAAGATTGATAAAATCAAGAAAATTGAGTTCACCCCGGGACATAGAGAAATTTTTTGGAAAAACAACTGCGTTGCAGTCGGTCTTTCTGCCGGTTTTTTAGAGCCTTTAGAAGCATCAGCTTTGATGTTAGTGGAAACCTCAGCCAACTTGATTGCCGAACAATTGCCGGCTAACACTCAACAAATGCCGATGGTGGCGAAACGTTTTAATGCTAGCATGTTGATGAAATGGCGAGGTGTCATCGATTTTCTTAAGTTACATTATGTTTTGAGCAAAAGAGACACACCATTTTGGGTTAAAAATCGTGACCCAAGCTCAGTCCCCGATACCTTAAAAGAATTATTAGAAATTTGGCGCTTTCGCTCACCTTCAGAGTATGATTTTACTGATAACATGGAAGCCTTCAGCGCTGCGAGTTATCAATATATTTTGTATGGCGCAGGATTTCAGACCGATTTTTCTAACCAAGCTTATTTGTATGAAAAATCGGCATTGGCCAGCAAACAAATCATGTTAAATCGCCAACGATTAGAACAACTTAAATATTCATTACCTCGTCATAGAGAGTTATTAGAAAAAGTTAATCAAGTTGGTTTTTCAGCTATTTAATTTAAAGTGAGATTGAGAAAACAGATGCCAAATTATGTTTTACTAGACGCCGCTACACACCAAAAAAAGAAAATTCTTCCCCACACAAACTATAACCATTCAGCCCATCAGCATCATGTACCGGTGACGATAAATGAGTTTGTGCAAGCAAGTACCAGTTTTCCCGTAGTTTTTATGAAGGATCCTCAGGAAGGAAAGTTTCATGCCACTGCATTATTAGGGATCATAGCGGGAAAAAACTTGCACTTTACACAAAGTGACTGGTTAGGTACTTATGTGCCCGCATCTATATTAAGAGTGCCTTTTGAACTAGGACCAGATTTACAAAATGATAAAACCCTGACTTTGTATGTTGATGAAGAAAGTCAATATCTCAGTGAAAGCCAAGGGCAAGCGTTGTTTGATGGTGAAAATCAAACTCAAAGTTTGTTACAAGTTCAAAAGGTGTTCGCGGATTATTTTAAAGATGAAATAGCGACACAAAAATTTATCGCACAATTACTAGACTGCAATTTGCTAAAAGAAATAGAGCTTGTGGTTCAATATGAAAATAGCAGCAGCATCAAGATTAAAGGTATCTACACCATTAATCAGTCAGCCCTTCGTGAACTTAGCGACGCCTTAGTTATAGATTTTAATAAAAAAGATTATTTAACTGCTATACATGCAATGTTGGCTTCACTTGGTCAGGTCAACCGACTGATTAAATTACATAATGGTTCTGAAGAACTCAAAATAGCCGGAGTGCAAATGCGCCTCGACTCGGGAGAAGAATAGTGTCTGGACAAAATATTCAAATTTTGGTGTTTGTGGCCGTTACCGTACTGATTGCCTTTCTTACTTATATGCAATGTAGAGGTAAAGGCCGTTTACAAAATGCCACCGAAGGCCAACAAAATAAAGAGCTGTTTTTGGCTGGTGGCGGTTTGAAATGGTATTTCATAGCCGGCTCAATTACCTTGACCAATTTAAGTACCGATCAATTAGTGGGTACTAATGGTACACAAATGGCGCTGCTGGCATGGTGGGAATTTGCCGCTTTGGTAGGGCTGTTAATTCTGGCTAAAGTGTTTTTGCCTTTGTATTACAAATATCAATGCACCACCACCACAGAATTATTAGAAAAGCGTTATCAAAACAAAAATATACGTGCTGTGATTGGTGCGCTGTTTTTCTTGAGCAGTGCTTTGATATTTTGCCCTGCGGTCATTTATTCTGGTTCATTGTTTATGAAAACCATGTTTGATTTGGACATGCCATTGATGTACATCGCTACGGCATTTGCCACTTTAGGCGCCATGTATGCGATTTTTGGTGGTTTACGTGCGGTTGCTGTGTCAGACACCTATTCAGGTGTGTTGCTATTAACGATGGCCATTGCCATCGTGTTTTTGGCTCTGAATGCTATTGATTATGACTTTTCTAGCATTCCAGCTGACAGACTTACCTTGATTGGTGACAACGAATCACCTATTCCTTGGCACACTTTATTAACAGGTATGATATTTATTCAAATGTTTTACTGGGGAACTAATCAAGTTATCACGCAGCGCGCTATGGCTGCGCCTTCTTTGAAAGAAGCACAAAAAGGTGTATTTGCAGCGGTTGGAATACGTCTGCTAATTGTACCCGCCATTGTGGTTATTCCAGGTATCGTTTCCTTTCAGTTATATGGCGACATTGGCGATGCCGCATATGGAAAAATAGTGGGTGATTTATTACCTACATGGTTATCAGGCATATTTGCTGCTGCGATGGCAGCAGCAGTATTATCAACATTTAACAGTAACTTGAACTCGGCTACGGCGCTTTATGTTTGTGACCTTCACGAACCCTATGTTGGTCATCCCAAAAATGTGGCCAAGTTAAGTGCTTGGATCACGGCTTCGTTAACCGTCATAGCTTTGTTATTGGTGCCTGTTTATGCTCAGGCAGACAGCATCATTAATCTGCTGCAGCAGTTATGGGGTTTATTTAGTATGCCGATTTTATCCATTTTTATAGTCGGTTTAGTGTTTAGAAACGTACATGCTAATGCAGGTATTATTGCCGTAATATTTGGGGTGTTTTTGTACGGTGTATTGTCATTCGAATTTTCACCTTTTCATGCCCCCTTTGGTTTGCACTATATCCATTTGATGTTTATTACCCTGATATCTTGTGTGAGCATGGCGTTGCTAATTAACAAAGTATTCTATAAACAAAATGCTGAACTCGCGTGGGGCAGCGACGACGGTTTAATTCAAGAATCGTAAAATAACGGAAACAGTGTGAATAATCTTAGAAACAGTAATATTCAGAAATTGCCACAGAAAACCTTCGATGTATTAATCATCGGAGGCGGCATTAACGGCGCAGTATCGGCAGCCGCACTAGCGGCAAAAGGCGCTAAAGTTGCTTTGATTGATAAAGGTGACTTTGCCGGTTTTACCAGTTCAAACTCCTCAAATTTGGCGTGGGGCGGAATTAAGTACCTCGAAAGTCATGAGTATGGCTTGGTGAATAAACTGTGTAAAAGCCGTAATCATCTAATGCGTAGTTATCCTTCAACCGTTAAAGAAATTCGTTTTTTTACCAGCATTCAAAAAGGTTTTCGGTTTCCGCCTTTGTTTGTTTTTATGGGGACAATTGTTTATTGGATCATGGGGCGTTTTTTCACACAAAGCCCACAGTATTTAACCGCTGGAAAAATAAAGTCTCTTGAAAAAGTGGTTAAAACTGACAACTTGAATGGTGGTTTCGAATACTCTGATGCGTTTTTACACGATAACGATGCACGTTTTGTGTTTAATTTTATTCGTTCAAGCATGAGTTATGGTTGTATAGCGGCTAATTACGTACAAGCCAATGGTTCTGAAAAAGTTGATGGCGAATGGAATACAAAAGCCAAAGATGTGATCAGTGGTGAAGAATTCGAAATTCGCTCAAAAGTCATCATCAACTCAGCGGGTCCTTTTGTTGATCCTATGAATCAGGTTAATCAACAGACAACTGAGCATCATCATTTGTTTTCAAAAGGCATTCATCTAATTGTCGATAAAATCACTGATAGCAATAAAGTCCTGACCTTCTTTGCTGATGATGGACGTCTGTTTTTTGTAATACCTATGGGGCCCAAGACTTGTATTGGCACAACTGATACGCAGGTTGAGGATCCGCATGCGAAAGTAACAGATGAAGACCGGCAATTTGTTTTAGACAATGTGAACAAACTTTTAGACTTACCCAAAGCTTTGACGCAAGCCGATATTATCGCAGAACGCTGTGGTGTCAGGCCCCTTGCCATAAAAGGTAAAGGCGGGATAGCAGACTGGGTACAATTGTCCCGCAAACATGCGATAGACATTAATAAAGTTGACAAATATCTATCAATCTTTGGTGGCAAACTTACCGATTGCATCAACGTTGGCGATGAGGTCGCGGGTTTGGTCAAGGAATTAGGTATTAACCTGCCTCATGAAAATTTCAAATGGTACGGCGAACCCGATGATACGGTGCGTGATGAGTTTTTCCATCGTGCACAGCTTATGGATTTTGATGCTCTAACACCTCCTAAATCATCAGAGCCTTTAACTAAGAGATTTTGGCGACGTTACGGACGTAACGCCATTAACATGTTAGAAAAAATCCGTGAAAATCCAGAAAAAGCCAAATTATTAATCGAAAATTCTGAATACTTACGGGTAGAAATCGAACATGCCGCAGAGCGCGAAATGGTCACTAAACTAGAAGACTTTTTACGCCGTCGTTCAAAAATATCACTCGTGGTCAGACAAGCAGACATTCTTGCCGCTCCGGGATTAAAAGAAGCCTGTAAGATTTTATTTGGTGATGAGGCTGATGCCAAGTTGCAAGAATATATTGATACTGTGAGTTGATAATATTAGGTGGGTTTATACTCAGCAACTTGCAGTGAAATTTTTCGTTAATAGGTTATATTTTTTAAATACATGTCTATTTGAAATGTAACCTAGTTGGCGATGCAGCGAATAATGGTGTGCAATGTTGCTCAATGCACTCAACTAATATTCCCATATATCTATCATCAGAGTTAAACGAGACTATTACAGCAATGTCTTCAAAGAAAACTAATCTAAAGCTTTTGAAATAGATGCGCTTCAGATAAATTTACTCCCAAGGTTCGATAAAATGATGCAATATGTGCGTTTTATGTACAACCTCTGCATAAGTTATTTACAAATAAGTCACACTTCTACTTTTTATGGCTTGTAAAAGTGATAATGATCCCCAAATATCCACGCACGTACGGAAATTTAGTCGGCTTATAAAACAGCTTCATCCAAAATAAATTAGAGAACTTTTTAATGACAATGAATTATATCCCCCTAGATAAGAACAAACATAAAGACTTACATGTAAAGTTAAACGGCGATTTTGCTCACACTAAAGACACTCATTTAGCGGCAGCGTCAATACGTGAATACGCTCAAGTTGCTAGTTGTATGCCAATCATCTTTATTAAAGATCCTAAAAGTGATTCTACTCACAGTGTTGCCATGTTGGGTATTGAGCAAGGTGTAAACTTGTTCATGCAAAACGAAAAGTGGTCTGGTCACGTTGTACCTCTTAATATCCAACGCTATCCTTTTGATGTGCGCCCTGATGGTGAAAAGTTGGGTGTGTTTATCGATGAAAATTCTGACTTGATAGGTAAGGAAGGTGAGCCCCTTTTCACTGAAGGTGTAGCAAGTCCTTTCTTAGATAACCGTCAAAAATTGTTATCAGAATTAGCTAACAGTGAAATGGCTACACGTGACTTTGTTAAGAAACTTGAAGACTTAGGGTTACTCGAGTCAATTATCATTCGTGCACAATACGCCAACGGTCAACAACGCAACATCAACGGTATGCAAACTATTAGCGAAAAACGCCTTCAAGCGTTAGATGCCGATACCGTAGCTGAGTTACATAAGATTGGTTACTTAGGTGCAATATATGCAGTCATGTTGTCTCTTGGGCAATTAAACCGTTTAGTGCAGTTGACTCAGACTACAGAAAACCCTGTTAGATCTTTACAACTTCAACCTGAAGAGCCAGCAACAGAAGAAGCCGCAGTTGCCCCGACACCTGAAACAGCAACTGAAGCAAAACCTAAAGCTAAGAAAGCAGCTAAAAAATAACTTCATTTAGTATTATAAAAAAAGCCCGTTACAACTGAGTTGTAACGGGCTTTTTTTATGTATGCAATAGAGTGGTTGCTCGGTTTAATTCTTTCCAATATGCCCCAAGGAAAGGTCAGACTAAAGTGATGAACCATTAAAGGATGTTCTGTAAAGAGTTGCCTTTGTAAAGAGTTGCCTTTGTAAAGAGTTGCCTTTAATGGTTCAATATTTTCTGATTAACAATTAACCCGAGTTCAGGTTAGTTTTAAAATGTTTATTTAGCCATTTAACAAGTGCGAGTACTTAAATTGGTACAATTATTACAGCTTTTTCTTCACTTATATCTCCCGCGATAATGCCCATTCCCTTGGTTACATCAGAAGTGTTATTGCGGATGCAACAATTTAATACAACACTTCATATTCAGTCACAGAATAAAATTCTTTAGATGCCTCTAGCGTAGCACTTGGAAAGTGAGGCTGGTTAGGTGTATCGGGATAGAACTGTGTTTCAAAACACACACCTTGATGGGCTTGATACAGTGCGCCATCTTTACCCTTTTTGTTGTCAAAGTGGTTGGCAGTAAAAATTTGTATGCCTGGCATATTGGTATATATCTGCAAATTTATAGCATCAGTTTTTGTTGATGCCTTGCCTGCATAAGTAGCTTCTTTTGATTGGGGAGTATATGCGTCTAAACATAAGTTGTGATCTAAACCATTGCCAAATTCAATCTGTTGATTATTTGACCTTAAGGACTGACTAATTGTAGTGAGTTGCCTAAAATCAAAAGGTGTATGATTTACTTCAGCAATCTCGCCAGTAGGTATGGCATGTTGGTCTGTTGGGGTAAAATGACTGGCGAAGAATTGAATTTGATGAGTCGCAACTGAGCCACTGTTATGCCCTGACAAATTAAAATAACTGTGGTTGGTGGGATTGAATACGGTGGTTTGTTCGGCAGTGGCAAAATATTCAATTTTTAAACGGTTCTGCTCGGTTAATGTATATATTAGTTTGACCGATATTTCGCCGGGGAAGCCTTGATCCCCATTAGCACTGGTGAGCTGCAACATAATCGACGGGTTTTCGTCTTTAGATAAAACCGTGCTCTGCCATACATTGCTATTGAATCCTTGGCTACCGCCATGTAAACAGTTATCGCCTAAATTGATATCGGTTTGATAGTCGCTACCGGCTAAACTAAATTTTCCTTGGTTGATTCTGTTTGCATACCTTCCTACTGATGCCCCTAAATAACTGTCGTCAGCTAAATAATCATTCACTGTGTCGAAGCCTAAAACAATGTCGGTGTGCTGATTTATATTGTTGGGTATCAACCAACGGCGAATAATTCCGCCAAGATTCAGAATTTCAACGCTGACGTTATGGCTATTGGTTAAGCAAAACTGCTCAACTATTGTGCCGTCAGGCATTTTGCCGAAGATCGACTGGTTAATCATGCTTTAAATCCTAAGGTACTTTGAATAGCACTTGCCCAGCCTTTAAGTAGTTTTTCTCGTTTTGTTGTGTCCATCTGAGGTTCAAAGCGGCTATCGATTTGGTTCATACTGGCTAACTCGTCAGTCGACTGATAAATTCCCACTTGTAAACCGGCTAAATAAGCTGCGCCTAATGCCGTAGTTTCCATTACTTTGGGCCGCTCTACCGTCACATTGAGTACTCCAGCCAAAAATTGGCAAACCCAGCTATTCGCAACCATGCCGCCGTCGACTCTTAATTTTTGAGGGTTTACACCATCTTCGCTCATCGCTTTCAGTAAATCAGAGGTTTGCAAACACACGGACTCAAGTGCGGCTCGGGCTAGATGAGCGCTGCTGGTGGCGCGCGTTAAACCAAATATTGCACCTCTGGCATCAGGTGCCCAGTAAGGAGTGCCTAATCCAGCAAAAGCCGGTACTAAAAATACGCCATGATCATCTGGGATACTTTTAGCCATAGCTTCGGTTTCGGAGGCGCTTTCAATGATTTTTAAGCCATCTCTGAGCCATTGTACGGCTGCACCGGCAATGAATATTGAGCCTTCTAAAGCATAGTGAGTTTTTCCTTTGATGGTGTAGGCCACCGTTGTAAGCAACTTGTTGTTAGATGACAATGCTTTTTCGCCAGTATTGAGTAATACAAAACATCCGGTGCCGTAGGTACTTTTTATGTCGCCCTGATTAAAGCAACATTGACCTATACTGGCTGCCTGTTGATCACCGGCTACACCCGCGATAGGGATTGTATAACTAAACAGTCCCTCTGCGGTATGACCAAAGTCAGCAGCGCATTCTTTTACCTCTGGTAACATCGATTTAGGCACATTAAATATATCCAGTAGAGTCTGGTCCCAGCACAAATCATGAATGTTGAATAAGTTGGTACGACTGGCATTTGTGACGTCAGTAGCATGCACTTTACCACCGGTTAAACGCCAAATAAGAAAACTGTCTACCGTACCAAAAGCTAATTCGTTTGCTTGTGCCTTGTGCCTTGCACCTTCTACATTATCTAAAATCCAAGCGACTTTTGAAGCTGAAAAATATGGGTCGAGCAACAAGCCTGTAAGTTCTTGAACTGTCTTTAAATGTCCTGCTTCTTGCAGGGCTCTACATTGCTGTGCCGTGCGTCTGTCTTGCCAAACTATGGCGTTGTATATAGCTTTACCGGTTTTTTTATCCCATACCAGAGTCGTTTCTCTTTGATTAGTGACACCAACTGCGGCAATTTTTGCACCTTTTTCAGTGGCTTGGGCAATGGCCTGCTTACATACATTGACGGTTGTTGACCAAATATCTTCTGGGTCATGTTCTACCCAACCGTCATTAGGATAGTGCTGGGCAAATTCTTGCTGTGCTGTAGCAACAATACTTGAGTCAGGAGCAAAAACTATAGCTCTGCTAGAGGTCGTACCTTGGTCAATGGACAAAATGCAGTTTTCTAGAGGCATATGGTGTTCCTTTGGGTATATAGGGAAAAATTCATTTATTTCAGATGTTTAATTGTTTTATAACATCTTTATAGCAGTGACTAGCGAGTATAATATTTTTATGCTGAGAACATAACTATTTATGTGAATTGACATTGCAATAGCTATACAGAACTTAGTTATTAAGCGGTGTTTTATTTATAGGCTATTGCGCG